>Ga0302320_10009743_pt1 | contig 20580 bp, 9 predicted proteins | sample Bog_T0_3_FD_202130 | JGI IMG/M metagenome (GOLD analysis project Ga0302320, IMG submission 202130) | Peat permafrost microbial communities from Stordalen Mire near Abisko, Sweden - Bog_T0_3 | ecosystem: Environmental > Terrestrial > Soil > Wetlands > Peat | place: Sweden: Abisko, Stordalen Mire...
TGGCGGCGTTGATGGCGCCTGCTAGGCCTGCAAGCGTGGCAGGCGACGATGGTACCGGAATAGTTGTCGCCGCTCCGCTTCCCACCTGAACGATTACCGAACCGGAGAGAACGTCATTGCCAGCATAGCCGCCGATCAACCCGCCGTCGGGAGTCGTACTGGTATAAGGGTTGGTATTCCCGTAGGTCAACGGCGTGGCGCTGGTGGCCTTGATGCTCGAATTCACCGCCAATGCGCCAGCGGTGCCAGCGGTTTGCGAATTCAACGACAGGCTGGATTCTCCGTTGCTGGTTACAACGTTGGCCGAAACACCGATGTTGGCGGCGTTGATGGCGCTGGCAAGGCCGGAAATCGTGTTGTCTGTCGAATTCAGAGTGACGGTTTGCGGGCTGGTATCGAGGATGCTCGAGTTCACGGTAAGAGTTCCCGCCGCTCCCAGAGTCCCGGACAAAAGCGACAAGCTCGACGAGCCATCGCTGTTCTTTGTCACCCAGGCCGTGACCCCGATATTGGCTGAATTGATTGCGTTGGAAAGGGTGTTGAGAGTGTTGCTCGTACTGCCAACGGTGACGGTCTGCGCCGCGCCGCTGCCCACCTGGATGGAGATCGAGCCGGTCAGTGTATCGCTTGCCTTGGCGATCGAACCCACCGTGCCGGTCGACGTTACGGTGTCGCTGCCCAGCGTGCTGTTATAACCGAGCGAAAACCCGCCCGCCACCGTGATCGACATGGCACCGGCGAGGGTGGTATCGGTGTTGTCCGCAACCGGGTCCAGTACTCCGTTCGGATTCTGTTGATTCAGGCCGCTCAAGAGCTGATGTTGAAGCAAGGAAAGTGTTGGAGAGCCAAAAAGCGGCTCGGCATTATTCGAGCTGTCGAGGCCCTCCTGGGTATTGACGGCGCTGATCAGTGAGTTGTAGTCGCTCACCATGGTGGCAAACGTGCTCTCGACTCCCGTGTTATCGTTGGCGATCACTACTTGTACCTGCTCCAGGGAGTTATCCGACTCCGTAGTGCTCGGCGCAAGGAGTTGAAAGGTTACTCCGGAAATAGCGTTGGCCACAGTGTTCGAAGCACTGGTCGTCTTAACTCCGTCCACCCAGAGGGTCGCGTCGGCGCCCGTCACCGACGATGTGTATCCCATTGCGGATGTCGTTGTGTCGACCAGGCTCGAGTTGACGGCCAGGGTACCGGCCGACCCTGAAGTTCCAGAAGTGAGCGACAGGGTCGCCGTCCCATCGCTGTTGGTCACCGCCGCCGCAGTAACGCCGATGCCCGCCGCGGTGATGGCTCCGGCGATGCCGGAAAGCGTGTTGACGCCGCTCCCCGTATAAATGGTGTTTGCAGCCGGCGAGCTCGGCGCGGCGCCGATGACCACGTTCTCTGTTTGACCGCTCCCTATCTGCACCGAAAATGAGCCGGAGAGAGTATCGGTCGAAGCGGCGACGGATGTAAATGTCCCGGTCGAGTTTTGCGAGCCACTGTTGGCCGCGGCAGTGTAGCCCAGAGCCTGGCCGAGCGAATTCGCGGTGACAGTGACGTCACCGGCCGCCCCGGATGTCCCCGAAACCAGGGTCAAGCGCGATCCCGAGGCGTCGGTCAATATGCTCGCGGTTACGCCTGCCCCGGACGCATTAATCGCGCCTTCCAGTCCGGTGAGAGTGTTGTCGGATGAGTCCAGAGCGATGGTCTGCGGGGTGCCGCTGCCCGTCTGCAAGGTGATCGAGCCGGTCAATGGGGTGGTAGCGCTTGGGACCACTGCCAGATATCCGCTTGACGTCTGGGCCAGATTCTGCACCTGCACGGTGTGAGTCCCAGCCACAGCGCTCGCATTGGCCGCGGTCAGTGTAAGCACGTTCTGGTCGGAGCTGGAACCTTCTTTCTGGGCGATGATGCCCTGAAAGTCGGTGAGTGAACTGAGGTCGTTGGACAGATTCGAGAACAGCGTTCCCAGGCTGGAAATCGCGGTATCCTGGCTCTCCAGCTTGGTCAGCTGGGTTTTCCAGGGCGTTTCAACATTCTGCAGATTGGCCACGATTGCGGATACAGTCGTGCTCACATCGAATCCGGCCCCGCTGGTTGGTGACCCGAAACTCAAACCCACCGTGCCCATCGATCGCTCCTGCGGAATACGCTTGCAGCCAAATATCCAATGGATGCAAGGCCGAATTGGGAAAAACTCATGTGCTGAGAATGCCTTTGTGAAACCTGCCGGCCTCGCGCCTGTCCAATGACTCATCGGCCTGCGAGTGGCGTTCCATTAACTCCTCTTCGAGTGCCGGAGGGCGGCCCGAACTCTTCTGCCGCAGGCAAAAAAAGGAGGGTGCCTTCTTCTGCTTGAAGAAGGCGCCCTCCCCGGTTGAGAATCCGCTAGGACGGATCAAGTAAATTCCTCCCCGGCAATATTGACATATCGCCGGGAGGGCGGATTATTGCAGCAGCTTGGTCACTTCCTGCTGCATGCTGTTGGCTTGTGCCAGAGCGGAGATGCCGGTCTGGCTGAGGATTTCGTACTTGGACATGTTGGAGGTTGCGGAAGCATAGTCAGTAGCCTGCACTGCATTCTGCGCCGCGGTTACGTTCTCCTGCTGGGTGCTGAGCACGGAGCTGACCGCATTCAGCGTGTTGATTTGTGCACCAATGTAACCATCCTGCGCCGCTACGTCGGTGATGGCCGCGCTGAGTGCGGTTAGAGTTGCCTGTGCATCCTTCTGGTTGGACAGGTCAGTGGTTGCGAGGGAGACGCCGGCGGCATCCGTGTAGCTGATGGTGGCCGTTCCGGTGGAGCCATTTGAGTTCGCCGAAATTCCGACATTCCCGGTTCCGCCGTAGGTCGTCTTGTTTCCGACCGTGGCGCTGGTGCTGGTATCTGTAACGTTGCCCGAGATCCCGACGCTGTAGTAGCTCTGGCTGGCTGAGGGTTGGTTGGTCAAGCTGATGGACGTTGTTCCGGCGGGTGTGATCTCGGTGAGGTTGCCCTGGTTTCCGATGGTCGGCGCACCGGTGTCTCCGGTGGTTGCCGAAAACGTCAGCGAAGTGCCTGCCTGGTTGAGTTGAGCCGTAATCCCGTAGGACGCATCGGTTACGTTGATGGTCGACGCCAACTGGGCGAGCGTCTGGCCGTTGAGGTTGATGGGCGAGTAGGCGGTTTGGCCGTTACCCTCGACTCCACCCAGGATTCCGTTAAGCTTGGCGGTTGCGTTGGTGACCGTCAAGGTGCCGAGACTGGTGCTGGATGTGAGGCTGGGCACGGTCTTTGAATCGGTAACGGATCCGCCGCTGACGCTGGCGGTGAATCCGTCGCCGCTGTTCTGCGTAAAGATCAGCTCGGTCATGGCTGAGTTGAGGGAGGCGGTGATCCCGTAGCCGCCGTTGGTGATGGTGGTTGCCAGGTTAGCCAGGGTATCGGTGCTTCCCTGGACTCCCAGGGTTATGGGAGCCACCGCGGCCGAACTGGTTCCACTGGTCAGGTTCAATGTCCCGCCCAGCGTGTCGGTGGCGCTGTTGACCGACAGTGTGTCCAACATAGTTTTGCCGGCGACGGCCACCGTGTTGGTGCTTCCAGTATTCGCGGTCCGATCCACGATCGCGGTCGAGTCCGTGACAGTGGCTACGCCGGGATCCGCGGTGCTCTGTGTGAAGGTGAGAATATTGTTGTTGGTTCCGCTAATCGACGCCGTGACGCCAAGGTTCTTTTCAGCGCCGGTATTGAAGGCCGCAGCCACCTCGGCAACGGTTTGGCCGTTGAGGTTATAGGTGGATATGTTCTTGTTGGTGTCGGCGCCTTCGAGGATGCTGAGGGTACCGGTCAGGGTGTCGCCCGCCGCGGCGGCGGTCAACGTGTTCTGCATGGTGGTGGTGGTGTTGAAGGTTTTGGTCGAAGTTTGCGATGCTACCGCCAGTGTGTCGACCAGCGGGGTTACCGTGGACGTGGCGGCATTTGCCGTGCCCGCGTCGCCCACCGTCTGGGTGAGTGTGAGTTGAGTGCCGGCTGTGTTGAGGGTGGCGGTAATTCCCAAGCCATCCAGGGCCGTCTTCTCGGTGCCATTACCGAGAGTGCCGCCGTTGAAGTCGGAGGCAAGTTGAGTCAGCGTCTGGGAAGTAGTGCCCAGACCTGCGTAGTCGGTCAAAACGCCGCCGGCCGTCGCGCCCTGAGCAAGCTGAAGGTCCCCGGAGAGCAGATCGGTGGAGTTGGCCACAGAAATGGTGTCCGACACTGTGCCTGCGGCAACGGCTTGGTTGATGGTCGAGGCAGGCGTCACGTCCGTGATGCCGTTGCCGCTGACCGACGCCGTGCCTTCGTTGGTGGTGTTCTGGGTAAAGGTCAGGATGGTGCCTGCCTGGTAGGTGTTGCCGTTCACGGTATACGCGGCGGCATTGATGGTGGCCGTGATACCCAGGTTGGCATATTGGCCGCCTTCGGACGAGTTGAAGTTGTTGGCAACCTGTTGCAGGGTTTGCCCGGTAAAGCCCAATTGAGATTGCGTCCCGAGCCCGTCGGTTGCCTCGGTAAGGTTGATGGTGCCGGTGAGTTGGTCGCTGGCCGAGGTTGACGTCAAGGTGCCGAGGTTGGTGGTCTGCGCCAAGGGGGTGGGGGCTGCGGTGGTGCCGATGGCGCTGTTGGGGTTGGTGACAGAGGCGTTGTTGTTGTTTACCTGGGCGGTCGTGTCGAGAACCACTCCATTGTTGGTGATGCTGGCCGTGCCGGCATTTCCGGTGTTCGCGGTAAAAGTAAGAACCGTTCCCGCGGTGGTTCCTGCCGTGGAGTTCGCGGCCGTGTTGAGCGAGGCCGTGATGCCGTAGCCGCCCTGGTTGATCTGCTGCGCAATCGCCGTCAGAGAGCCGCTAAAGCTGACGCTCTGCGGGGTTGCGCCGGTGGTGGCCCCGGACTGGATGGTGAAAGCGCCGCTCAACGTGTCGCTGGCGCTGGTGGCCTTCAGAGATCCAAGCGTGGTGCCCGTGGTGACGATCGGGGATTCGGTGAGTGAAGCCGCAGTGGTTGTTCCCATTCCCGAAACGCTCGGGGCGTATGGATCTCCAGCCGTCGTCTTGGACAGGATCAAGGTGTTGCCATCGGCGGTGGCCGTACCGGTGAGCCCATAAGCGTTGAGGTTCTGCGTGCCGGTGGTGGTATTGAAGTCCGCTGCAAGTTGGGCAATGGTCTGCCCCGCTGTGATGTTTACCGCTGTGGTGAGCCCGGTGGTTGACGAAGTGATGTTGAGGGTTCCGCCTAACGCGCCGCTTGTAGCCGTGATCGTCTGGAGCGGTGTGGCGGGCGCCGCTTCCGCAGCCGCGGCGTTGATTGCACCGGTAGCTGTGATTTCCGTGAAGCTGGATGTTGCAACAGCCGCGGTGTTGGCAGCGACCGCTTCCGAAATTGTTGTTACAGTGGCCGAGGTTGCGACCGCTGACAATCCGTCGCCGGAGAGATCCTGGTAGGTGCCTCCAGCGCCGCCTCCAGCATAGGTGGTTCCATTGAAGTCGTCCTCGAGGTGCGTCTTCGTCACATCGGTGAACGACGCGCTAAATGCGACGCCGCTGGCATTTGTGCCGGTGATCGTTCCGCTGAGCAGATCGCCGGAGGTGCCGGTTGTGATGGTGTCGGTCTTATAAGCGGTACCAACTACCGGAGTGGCGATAACAGCCGAGGTCGCGGCGCCATTGGTGGTCGCCACTGTCTCTGTCAAGGTGTTGCTGACTGTCGGCTTGAAGGTGTCGCCGCTGGTCTCCGTAAGCGCCATCGAGGTAACGCTTTGAATATTCGCGGTGATTCCCTCGGTGCCCAGGGCGGTGACTACCTGAGCCTGCGTCTGGTCGACTTCCTTCAGGGAGTATGCCGCGCCCGATGCGTTGGTGCCGGTTAGCGTTCCGCTAAAGACATCGGTTGCGCTGGTAGCCGCTGTGGTGATAGTGCCAACCTGCGTGCCGGCTTGGATCGTCTCTGGGGATGGCGCGTTGAAGTTGGTGGAGATGGCCGCCTGGGCCGAATCGGCATAGGCCGTGCCGGTGTTGGCCGTGAAGCTCAGCGTGGTGTTGTTGTTGCTCAGCTGCGCGGTAATGCCGTACTTGGCCTGGCCGGCGGTCGAGTTGAGTGTCGCTGCAATCTGCTGCAGCGTCTGGTTGGTGAGGGTCAGGGCATTGTCGTTGTTGGCGTTGTACACCGTGCCGGTGGAACCGCTGGTGATGTTCAGGCTTCCATTCAGCTGATCTGTCGAGCTGTTCACCGACATCTGGCCCAAAGACGAGCTGCCGGGGATGGTGACAATGGTCGCCGATAGCGCGGCCGATCCGACTGTGTCCGTGTAGGCCTCGGTTGGAGAGCCTCCACCGGACACTGTCGACAGGGTAACGGTTTGCCCTCCGTTGGTCTGCGCGCCGACTTTGTCGAAGGTCAGCGTGTCGCCGTTGTTGGAGAGGACTGCCGTGATCCCGGCTGTCTTCTGCGCGCCATTGTTGAAATCGTCCGCGATCGAGGCCAGGGTTTGACCGGTGGTCAGATTCAGTTCGGTTCCCGCGCCGTGTGCGGCGGTGGTGCTCTCGACGTACACACCGGAAATCTTGTCGTTGGCTCCGCCAACCGAGATCGATCCGATCGTGGAGCTGGCGGCGATGGCAATCGGGCTGGACGTATAGGTGGTGTCAATAGCCGAGCCGGTGACACCCGCCGCAAAGGTGTTCCCAGCACTGGAGGTAAAGGTCAGATCCGTGCCAGTCTTGTCGATGGAGGCGGTAACGCCGTAGTTGCCGTTGTTGATGGTAGTAGCCAAGTTGGCCAGGGTATCGGTGGTGCCCGCCGTGCCCAGGTTCAGTGTGGTTGACGCTCCGGTGGTACCCGAGGTGATGGTCACGGTGCTCGAGGTTCCGGGGTTGCCGGTGGTGGTTTTGCCGAGCGTATCGCCGGCCGAGGAGACAGAGAGAGAACCCAACGTGGTTCCGGCGGCGACGGAAGGCGCACCCACGTCGACGATGTTGGAGCCGGAGACGGCTGCCGGATTGGCGTTGCCCGCACCATTGGTGAAGGTCAGGGTGGTGCCGTTGGTGACGGTGGCCGTGATGCCGTAACCGCCGTTTGTGATGGTCTGAGCCAGGTTGGCCAGCGTATCGGTTTTGGCGTTGCCGGTCGAGGTGCCGAGGGCAAGCTGGGTTGTCAAGCCGGTGATGCCCGAGGTCAGGCTGACGCTGCCCGTGAGAGTATCGGAGCTGTTGCCGACCGTGAGAGAACCCAGGCCGGAGTTACCGATCATTACGTTCTGCGACGCGGAGGGCACCGTGTTCTGGGTCAAATTTGTCCCGGTTACACTCGCATTGGAGGCAGACGAAGTAAAGGTCAATTGGGTGCCGGCCTGATTGATCGAGGCCGTAACTCCGTAGCCTGAGGCGTTGATAGTCGACTCGAGATTCTGCAGCGTGTCGGTTGAATTGCTGGTGCCAAGGGCAATGTTATGGCTGGCGCCGTCGGAACCGACGATGTTGAGAGTTCCGCCCAACGTGTCTCCGGTAGCGAGCGACAACGCGCCCACCACACCGACACCGTTGCTGCCTGCCCCGTTGGAGCCAATGCCGGTAGCGGAAATTTCGATACCGGTATCCGTTCCGGCGCCACCTGCGGCCTGAGCCGCGGTGACCGCCGCGGAGCCCGCCTGGGTGGCCGTGGAGAAGGAGGCGGTCAGGCCGAGTCCCGAGTTATTAATGGCATTGATCAGTCCCTGGGCGTTGTTGCTATAGGATGTGCCCGCGCCTACGTTGATCGGAGCCGATGCGCTGACCGAGGAGCCATTTACTCCCTTGGTCAGGTAGCTGACGTTGATGGTTGTAGTGGCCGATGCGGCGCCAAGGCTGTCGGTTGCGGCTGCGTTGGTGCCGCCGTTCGAGAGATTGATAAACACGTTGCTCTGGCCGCTGCTATAGGACATCACGCCCTGCGTGTCGCCCAGGTTGGCCGAAGACAAGGTGCGGATGTTGAGAGCGTCCATGGCCGAGCCTTGCGCCGAGGAGTCGCCGGTGTAAATGTTGACCGGAGATGCGGATCCAAATACTGCCTGTTGGTTATAGGTGGTCGTTGTGCCAATGTTATTGACTTCCGACAGAATCGACTGATACTCGGAGTTTGCGGCGGAATCCTGAGAAGAGTTGAGGGTGCCGTTCGAGGCTTCGGTAGCCAGCGTCACGGCCCGGTTGAGCAGGCTATTCACTTGCGAAAGAGCACCATCTGCCACGGTGAGCAGGCCGACACCTTCCTGGGCGTTGGTCTGTGACTGGGCGAGGGACATGGAGTTGGCTTGCAGGCCATCGACCAGCGAAAGACCGGCCGCGTCGTCCGCGCCGGAATTGATCTTGGATCCTGAAGACAACTGATTCAGAACCTTCGACAGGCTGTTGCTGGTGTTATTGAGGTTGTTTTCAGCGTAGACTGCATTGATATTATTCAGGACACCCAGGGACATGGGGTTCTCCTTGTGGAATGCGTGGATTTACGGGCCAGTCCCCGGATTGCTCCCATATTTTGTGTAACTCTGGGTAGCTGTCTCCGGTTCGGGAACCGTCGCATCTGGAACCTTCTTCGGCCCTGCTGTTGCCGACTTTATGTGCCCCCGCAACTGTCCGATCTGGGACAGTTACTTGCATTCCGTTCTAATCTTTTAACCTTTTCCACGCAGCGCCGATAACTCTCGCATAGGAGTTATCAAGGCGATGATTAAACTAACAAGGCTCAACGGAAATCCCATTGTTCTCAACAGCGACCTTATCAAAACCGCAGAGGCCTCCCCGGACACGATGCTGACACTGATCAATGGCGAGAAGATCATTGTGCGCGAGCCATGTGAAGAGGTCACCGAGCGGGTCCTCGAGTACCGCGCACGCTTGTTGTCGGCCGTGAGCTGCCGCTTGCCATCCTACGACCACCTGCAGCGCGTGGTGTCGATTGCGAGCCTCGATGTTTCCGGTCAGTCCAGCGCAACGCCTCCAGCAAAGCGAAATGCGGAACGCTATCGCTGATTGACTCGATGGGTGTCTCTGCAGCCGGCCGCAGGGGGGGACTGTTCATGGATAAATCCAGCATTGGCGGACTCTTCCTGGCTGTAGCCGGCATCGTCGCCGGCCTGCTGATTGAAGGCGGAAACCTTGGCCAGATTCTGCAGCCCACCGCGGCCCTCATCGTCTTCGGCGGGACCATGGGCGCGGTCCTTCTCCAGTTCCCTCTTCTTACCGTCTTCGCGGCCTTTCGCAGTCTCGGTCGCGTCTTTGCCGGGCCCAGGAAACATAACGACGATCTAATTGGTCAGCTGGTTTTGTTTGCCAACAAGGCGCGCCGAAATGGGGTCGTTTCTCTCGACAGCGATCTGCAAGAGATTGACGATCCGTTTCTGCGACAAACGCTGATGCTGGCTGTGGATGGGACCGAGCCGAGCGAGTTGCGCAAGATCATGCACGTCAGCCTGGAATCGACCGCAGAGAGCGAAGAGCGACTTCCGGCGGTTTTTGAGTCCGCCGGCGGCTTTTCTCCGACGATCGGAATCCTCGGAGCAGTGCTCGGACTTATCCAGGTTATGCAGCACCTTGACAATATTCAGGAGGTGGGGCGCGGGATTGCTGTCGCCTTTGTCGCAACTATCTATGGGGTTGGCATTGCCAATCTATTCTTCCTTCCATTCGCCGGAAAGATGCGTATTCGCATTCGCGAGGAACATCAGCGCCGCGAGATGATGCTTGAAGGCGTTGCTTCCATTCTTGAGGGCATTAACCCTCGCATGCTTGAAGTGAAGCTCTCCGGCTACATTGACGCTTCAGTCCGGAGCAAGAAAGAGAACGCCGCATGAGCCGCCGCGTCCCGCGCAGCCGCATTACTCAGGATCGATGGCTTGTTTCCTACGCAGACTTCATCACTCTGCTCTTCGGTCTTTTTGTGGTTCTGTTCGCCTTTGCCAAAGCCGACCAGAAAAAGCAGGCGCAGGTCACCCAGTCCATTGACACCGCATTCCGCTCGTTTGGCATATTTCCCAACTCGGCTCCTCAATCCTCCACCGGCTCCGCGCCCGGGAGCGACAGGGCAGCTATCCCAGCGAACGCCGTCATGGGCGAGGACGTTCTTTCTCCCGCAATGGTGAAAGGAGACCTCGATCGAATCCGGCGCGAGTTGGAACAGACTCTCTCCAGCCAAGTCGCAACCAACTCTGTCTCAATCCACATGGGCCGGGACGGACTGGTGATCAGCTTGCGCGAAGCCGGATTCTTCGCCTCAGGCTCTGCAACCCCGAGTCCCGCAACGCTGGCTACGCTTCGCCAGATCGTCGCTTCACTCGGTCATTCACCCTACGACGTGCGCATTGAGGGTCATACCGACAACATTCCAATTCATACAGCCGAATTCGATTCAAACTGGGAACTCTCGACAGCCCGGGCGACCCGCATGGCGCGCCTCTTTCTGGAGTTGAAGGCTTTGCCGCCGGAACGGATTTCGGCAGCCGGTTACGCCGAGTTTCACCCCATTGCCACGAATGAAACTGCCGAAGGCCGCGCTGAGAACCGTCGCGTCGATCTGGTCGTGTTGCCACGCACCAGAATCGACCTGTCCTTGCCGGTGGTTTCACGGCCGGGGGTTTCACGCTCAACGGACGTCTGGCGCAAAATCACCGACGAGAATTGATCTCACGCCCGGATCTTCCAGGCTGGATGTCCCAAAGCCTGTACGGTCCAGGGCATAAGTTGTTTGTTTTCGCAGGTCCTATTGGGTTTTTTCGACGTAGCGGCATTGTTTTCTTGTGTATGGGAGGAAAAGGGGGGAGGGGTGGGGTAAATCGTCGTTGGAAAGGCTGACTTCAGGGGCTAAAGGAAGGGGAAACTGCGGGAATTCGGGTGCTGGAGCGGCCATGAATTCATTGTGCGCGTTTCCGCGAATTAGACTGCAAACTCCGGGAAGAAATCAGAGACTTATTTTGTTAGCAGGTTCCTTCATGCGATTGCCCTGCTGTACAGCCGAGTATTCGCTTTTTATTCGTCTAATTATGGTAGTTTTGGGAGGGTATTTTCATTTTTATTGACGATTTGATCATTTTTTGTCTATTATTCTGTCCATATTCAAAACCGGGCTTTTGGCACGCTACCCGGCGGACTACCCGCGCAGAAACTGGAATGCGGCGCTTCGAAAGAGATTCGCTGTTCGCACTTGAAGGGAAGGAAGTTGACCCCGTGATTTCCGCTTTACACATTCCCGCATCGGCGAACGCTCGGACATTCCTATGCAGATATTTCCATCGGCCAACCCTGACGGCGTGGAGTCGATTCCATAGCCCGTCGTGTCGAAACAAGACGGATCAGCCAAAACGAACAAAATGAGGCCACAATGAAAACCAGAACTCTTCGGCTTGTATTCGGATGTGCGTTCACCATGATGGCGTTCATCTCCATGGCCCTTGGTCAGAGCGTCAACGGCTCCATCACAGGTGAAGTCACCGATCCCTCAGGCGCGGTCGTTGCCGGCGCTCACGTTGCAGCGCATAACCTCGATACCGGCGTGGACACATCCACAACCACGAATTCCACCGGCACGTTTCACATCGACTTTCTGCCGATTGGCAACTATCAGGTCACTGTGCAGGCCAGCGGATTCGGCACGGAGACCCTGCCGGCCTTCGCTTTGGAGGTCTTGCAGACCGCGAACTTCAACATCAAGCTGACCGTGGGCACTTCGACGACAACGGTAGCCGTATCGGCTGCCGCGCCCATCCTCAACACTACCGACCCGACGCTCGACAGCACATTTACCGCCAACACCATTTCCAACTTTCCGCTGAACGGCCTCGACTTCTCAGCTCTGACCCTGTATGTGCCTGGTTCCGTGAACACTAATGGAACAGGTGGCACAACGAGCTTTGAGCGCAGCACTTACAACTCCGATACCCCGAATATCAATGGCAACCGCGCCCAGGCGAATAACTACACGCTGGATGGCATCGACATGAACGAGACATTCAATAACCTGATCTCGTACAGTCCAGCGCCCGAGGCTCTCCAGGAGATTCAAGTTTTGACTGCGGATGCTCCGGCGGACTACGGCAATGTGAACGGCGCCGGCGTAGTGACCGTGTTGAAGAGCGGAACCAACCAGTTTCACGGTTCCGCATACGGGTACGTGCAGGATTACAGAATGAACGCGAACTCCTACACGAACAAGCAAAGTCTGAATGCTCAAGGGCAACCGACGCCTATCAATCCATTTTCTTTCGCTCAGTTCGGTGGCACGGTGGGCGGCCCGATCCTGCATAACAAGCTGTTTTTCTTTGCCGATTACCTTGGATCGCGCTGGCACAAGGGTGGAACGGGTACGGCGAGCGTGATGACGGCAGCGATGCGCGGCGGCGATTTTTCGGCACTGCTCACCGGTTTTTCCACCCCCATCCAGTTGTACGATCCGTTGAACAACTTCGCCCCTTACGCCAACAACCAAAATGTTCCCATCACCAATCCGGTAGCCAAGTACTTGTTCGCCAATGCGGCACTCTACCCACTACCCAACGCCACACCGACCGATGGGGTCGCCTCCAACAACTACCATGCCAATTCCCGCAGTTACAAGGCGAACAACCAGGGCGATGTGAAGATCGAGTTCAATCCTAGCGCCAAGGACAGGATCACGGGTTTCTATTCAGTGTCGACGGCGTACGATGGCTCGACACCGGTTCTGGCCATCTCCTTTCCGGGAATCAATCTATTTCCCACGTGGATCGTGGGCTCGAACTGGGTACACACGTTCTCCACATCATTGGTCAACTCGGCACGCGTCGGCTTTACGCGCACGGACTGGAGCGAAGGATTGCCCCAGGATTCGACCGGCGCTTTCGGGATCTCTGGCGATTCCAAAGTCGGTATCGGCTTCACCAACCAGGCATACAACGGATTTACCTACCAAGGCCTTAACAGCGACCTCACGGGACTGGGCAATCCGGCATACAACGGCGGCAGCATTGTCGACAACACCTACAGCTACATCGACAACCTGACGTGGCAGCACGGCAAGCACTATCTCAGCGTAGGCATCTCAGCTCTCCGATATCAGAACAACTACCCGACGGGCAACAATTACGGCTATCTGGGCCAAGAGAGCTACACCGGCAACTTCTCCGCCGATCCAGCCCAAAGCAATGGCGCAGGATGGGGAGGTGCGGACTTCGTGCTGGACCGCGTGCAGTCGGCGGGCGCAACGCTTGGGTTCGTCAACGTTGGTCAGCGCCAGTGGCGGACGGCGGAATTTGCTCAGGACAACTTCAAGGTCACTCCGAACCTGACCTTGATTTTTGGCGTCCGTTACCAGATTGACGAACCCTGGATTGAGCAGAACAACAAGACCGGCAACATCGATTTGGCGAGCGGGCAATTGCTGTATGCCGACCACGTTCCGGCTGGCGCTGCGGCCGGGGCCGGAGTCTGCAAGAACCTGGGCTGCTATCAGACCAATTATCGACAGATCATGCCGCATGTCGGGTTCGCCTATCAACTCAACGATCGCACCGTTGTGCGCGGTGGTTACGGGCCCACCAGCTTCTATGAGGGCAACTCGTACAATCAGCGCCTCACCTCGATTACGCCTTTCATCCAGGCAGTGAACGTATCGGTCAACTCTCCCGCACCCGGCGCCGTAACCCAACCGCGTACGGCGGAGGAAGGCTTCACCGGCGGCACAACCCAATACGGCGGGACCTACAACGTGTATCCGCAAAACATTCAGCCCGCGTATGTGCACGATTACAATTTGACCCTGGAATATGCGCTGACCCACACCACTTCGCTGCAGGCCGGCTACGTGGGAGAATCGGGCCAGCACATTGAAGATTACGGCAATGTCAACCAGTGGTTGACTCCTGGCGACCCAACTTCGGCGCCCTTCTACAACAACCAGTACATCGGGGTTAATGCCAATCCGGCTGTGAGTATTGGCTCGAACGCGCTGCTCATTACCGAGTCGCGGGCTATGATGAACTACAACGCGCTGCAGGCAGTTCTCCGTCAGCGCCTCGATCATGGCCTTGAATTCACGTTTAACTACACCTATGGCAAGGCAATGACCAACAGCTTTGGCAATTACACACTGAATGTCAACGGCTACAACGGCGCCTTCCAGAACTACTACAACAGCGCCGCGGACGACGGGCCGGCGGGCTACGACATCAAGCACAACATCTCCGCTACAGGCGTCTACGCTCTGCCTGTCGGCCGCGGCAAGGAGTACCTTTCCTCGGTCGGCCGCGTGCTAGACGAAGTGATCGGCGGCTGGAAGGTCTCCACCGCGATCGTCTCCTACTCTGGATTCCCGGAGACGATTACGGCCGGTTCGTCCAATGTGCAGAGCTACGGAACTAACCGCGCGAACCAATACCTGCCACTGAAGGTCAAAAACCGCTCGCTGAGTCACTGGTTTGGAACCGATGCTTCGGCAGCGGACCGCTGCGTAATCGACCAGACGACCGGACTTGCTATCAACGACGGTGTATGCGCCTTTGGTGTACCCTCGAACGGCGCCTTTGGCACCTCGCACAACGGCTCGGTGCGCAGCCCAGGTTACTTCAATGCGGACATGTCAGCCTTCAAGGACTTCCACATTATCGGCGAGCACTCGGTGGGTTTCCGATTCGATGCTTTCAACGCATTCAACATCGTCAGCTACGGCAATCCGGATACCGGACTCACCGATGGCAACTTCGGCAATGTCTTGCTGCAGAACCCGCGGTCGGTGGAGCGCCATCTGCAATTCTCCGCGAAGTATACGTTCTGACAATTTGGCAGCCTCGAAGACTCGGGGCTGCCCGGTTTTTGGTATTTCTTACTGCCAACGGGGTCCTTGCCGAATGCTACGATGTTCTGCGGAGGCCCCTCTACTTCTGGAAATGGGACGCAGTCATCATGGACCTTGAAGTGTGTATTGATTCCGTGGAGTCTGCGATCGCAGCCGAACGCGGGGGCGCCAAGCGGGTTGAACTTTGTTCCGATTTGCTGGAAGGGGGAATCACCCCTGGCGCGGGTCTAATTGCCTCAGTGCGTCGCCACATCGGCATCAGCCTGTTCGTCATGATTCGCCCGCGCGGCGGTGATTTCTATTACTCCGATCTCGAATTCGAAGTCATGCAGGAAGAGATTGCGCACGCACGCAATCTTGGCGCCGACGGCATTGTTCTTGGCCTGTTGGATCAGCAAGGCCGCGTGGATGTCGCCCGCACCCTCAAGCTGGTCGAACTCGCAGCACCTCTACCCGTCACTTTTCACCGCGCCATCGACATGACGCCCGATCTGCCGACGGCTCTCGAAGACGTGGTTGCGACCGGTGCGACCCGCATCCTCACCTCAGGCGGCGCTCCGACCGTCATGCGCGGCTTGCCCGAGATCGCCGGCATGGTAGAAGCTGCACAGGGTCGCATTGCCATTATGCCGGGCGGCGGCATCACGGCAGACAATATTGCTTCCATTGCTCACTCCACGGGGGCAAGCGAGTTCCATTCCAGCGCTCGCACCGCCTTCCCAAGCCCGGTTCGCTTTCGCAAGCTGGGCATGGCCATGGGCGACCTGCGCGATCGTGAATACCGCCGATTTACTGTTCGCGAAGAGAGCGTGCGCGCACTGATTCATCCCCTGGCCACGCTGGCAGAGGAATCCCAGACCATTTAAACAGATTCGCGGTTCCAGTTTCCTATGTCGACAAAGACCGATCAACGCGCTAAGGAAATTCTCCAGGTGCTGCTGCGTCACGGCAACACCTCCGTCGATGAGCTGGCCGCGCAACTTGACGCTTCCACGGCCAGCGTGCGCCGCGACCTGACACGCCTTGAAGAGAGAGGCCTGGTTCACCGCACCCACGGCGGAGCCAAGCTTGCCGGCCAGACGCAGTACGAACCTTTCCGCTTCGATTCGTCCTTTCAGGAACGCGAAGGGCGTTTTGCTGAGGAGAAGCGCCGCATCGGCCTGGCTGCTGCCGAACTGATCCGCGAGCATGAGACCGTGGGCTTTACCGCCGGCACAACTACTACGCAGGTCGCCCGGTGTATACGTCATCGCAGCGGCATTCACGTGATCACCAACGCCGTCAACATCGGCATGGAACTGAATCACCAGGCCGCGCTGGACGTGACTCTCACGGGTGGCAATATGCGCTGGGCGGGCGCCTTCTCGCTCACGGGCCCTACCGCGATGGAAATGCTGAGCGTGGTCTTCCTCGACAAGGTTTTCATCGGCGCGTGCGGGGTCGATGTGCTCCGAGGCGCTACCACGATTGAGCCCGACGAAGCCGCTGTGTTTCGTGCGATGGTCCGTCAGGCCAAGCAGGTTATCGTGGTCGCCGATTCCAGCAAGATCGCCATGATCAGCCCTGGGCTTATCTGCCCCGTCAGCGACATCGATATGCTGATCACCGATTGCGGGATCACACCCGACGCCCTTGCAGGATTTAGGGCGAGCGGCGTGCAAGTGCTGGCCGTATGAGGGCACTTTGGCGTGCCATTCGTGATCGGCATTTCACGCGAGACCCATTTAGCGGCCTTAGGCGAAGGAAATCATCAGGTTGATCGTTTGGCTCTAATTCAATCACTGTATACTGATCGCAATCGCATCTGAGAAGCGCCGGAAAAAGATAAGGTAAACCAGACGCCTATGACCGCAGCCAATGTAGCAGCCGTTCCCGCCGACTCTTCCGCAAAAAGCCGCTATGCCCGCTTTCTTCTCCTGGTTGCCGGACTCGGGGGCCTGCTTTACGGGATCGATGTAGGCATCATCGCGGGGGCGTATCCGTACCTTGAAGCTACCTCGCATCTTACTGCCGCGCAGCTCTCGTCGATTGTCGCTGCTGTGCTGCTGGGGACCGTTTTCTCTACGCTGTTTGCCGGCCTGCTGGCGGACTGGCTGGGCCGCAAATCGCTCATGATTCTGAGCGGCGCGACGTTTGTCATCAGCATCCCCGTCATCGCCCTTGCGCATGGCTACGGACCACTCATCTTCGGGCGTCTGCTGCAGGGCATGGCCGGCGGACTCATCGGCGTCGTGGTCCCGCTCTACCTGGCCGAATGCCTGTCTGCCTCCAGTCGCGGAAAAGGCACCGGCATTTTTCAGTGGATGCTCACCTTTGGCATCGTGGTCGCCGCATTGGTCGGCATGTATTACAGCTACCGGGTCCGGGCTGTTTCGCTTTCATCGAATGCCGATACGCTTTTCCTCTTTAAAGATCATGCATGGCGAAGCATCTTCTGGGTCTCGCTCCCGCCTGGCCTGCTCTTTGTGATCGGAAGTTTCATCGTCAGCGAGTCGCCACGCTGGCTTCATCGCCGCGGGAAAAAGGACAAGGCTTACGCTGCCCTGTTGCGCTCACGCTCGGCCGAGCAGTCCAGCCTCGAGTTGAGCGAGATGGATGAAACAGCGCGCGTGGCCGAGCAGAAGCTCACGACCGGCAAGCGCATTCGCGAATCGCTGCTGCAACGCAAATTTGTAATTCCGTTTCTGCTCGCTCTCGTCATTTTGGCGTGCAATACCGCGACCGGCATCAACTCCATTATTGGTTACAACGTCGGAATTCTGTTGCAGAGCGGACTATCGGACTTGCAGGCCCACTGGGGCTATGTACTGTTCACCTGCGTTAATTTTTCCTTAACGATGGTCGGCATGATGCTGGTCGATCGCATGGGGCGCAGGTTCCTGTTTATTGTCGGAACAAGCGGAATTATCGTCTCCCTTGTAGGGGTCGGCATCCTCTTTCTGCGTACGGAAAAACTCAGCTTCGACGCTGGCTCCCAGGTTCAATCGATGGTGGGGCCGAATCAGGAGCTAACTCTTCACTTCGATCAGGCCGAGGCTAGCAGTTTGCTCTCCGGTGCGGGCGATGCAAGCAAGCAGATTGAGAGCAACCGCGCGTCGCTGGCCATCATTTACTCGTATGGGGATTACACGGCTGCTACAAGCTTTGTTCGCTCCGACGATCCGGCCGCAGCGCCGATTCAGATTACGCGCGACAGTGCAGTGCCGGACAATAAGGTCGAGTCGTTCTTCAAGAATCCGTTTGCCGATCTCGATGCAGCCCGGACTGCACCACTGAAGATTCGCAAAGCTGTCGTCGGGCAGATACCCGATGCGGGGCACGGCTGGATTGTTGCTATTGGCCTTTATCTCTTCATGGCGTTCTACGCAATGGGACCGGGGGTCTGCGTGTGGCTGGCCTTGTCGGAACTGATGCCGACGCGTATCCGGTCCAACGGAATGAGCATCACGCTGCTGGTCAATCAGCTGGTGTCGACAATTCTCGCTGGAATCTTTCTGCCGTTCGTTTCGAAGTACGGCTACTCCTCGATGTTCTTTCTCTTCGCAGCATTCACCGTGGTTTATTTCATCACCATCGCGTTCTTCCTGCCGGAAACAAAGGGCAAGACACTGGAAGAAATCGAGGCTCACTTCGAAGGCAAGGCCACGGCTTGATGGCGCGGAGGCTGGCTTCCTGGAATGGGTTTTTGCAAAGGGCTGCAAAGACCGGGCATTCATCCCGCAGGGGTTAACACCCACATTTTCCGCACCATTTTCGGCACGACTAAAGTCATGCCCTGACACAAAGCAGGTTTATGAACAAGTTGTGCATATATCAATGATTGGAGCAACATGAAACGCTTTCTTCTCCCGCTTCTGCTGATTCTTGCGGCTTCTCCATGCCTGGCCGCGACGCCGGTTGCCTTGTTTTACCTGACTAGTGGACCTGACTCTATCCGCTCATTCCTCGCCCACTCCACACAGATCGATCTGTTGGTGCCGACCTGGTACCAGGTGGATGAAAATGGCCTGGTTAGCGGCGCTCCCGATCCAACTGTGCTCAAGCGGGCCAATGAAGATAAAGTGCCCGTGATGCCCATCCTCGCCATGTTCAACAAGAAGGGATTTCACAATCTGTCGATGAATTCCGCTGCCCAGGCGCTGATGAACGAGGCAATGATCCGCGAGTGCAAGGCGCACGGCTACACTGGGTTTCAATTTGACCTGGAGAACGTTGACTGGCTTGACCGCGACCGGCTTACTGCGCTGGTCAAAGTGTCAGCGGAGGCCTTGCACACGGCCGGGTTGCAACTCTCAATCGCCACAGTGCCTAATGCTCCCGGCTATCCGGGCCAAGGCGGATTCGCCAAGTGGATTTATACCGACTGGCGCGGCGCCTATGACATTGGCGAGATTGCCAAATACGTCGATCTGGTTTGTCTGATGACCTACGACCAGAACACACGGTGGACCATGCCCGGACCCGTTGCGGGATGGGAGTGGACTGTCGAAAATCTCAACTATGCGCTGAAAACAGTGCCGAAAGAAAAGCTCTCGCTTGGCATTCCCGTGTATGGGTATCACTGGTATGCCGGCGCGCCAACAAAGGATGCGGCTACCGGTGAGGACAAGCCAAACCCCACAGCCGACTACATCGGCACCCTCAACGCGCTGCAACTCGCTACGGCTTACGACGGCAAGATTCAATGGGATGAAGCCGACCACAGCGCTTACTTCTGGTTCTACCGCGACCAGATGCGCGAGTGGATCTTTTTCACGGATCTGCACACCTTCAAGGATCGATACGAGTTAGTGCAGAAGAATGGATTGCAGGGATTCTGCTCCTGGGTTCTCGGTGAAGAAGACCCCGAAATCTGGAAGTTCCTGCCGCGGCATCCATGACAATTTTCATAAGACGTACGATGCTAGTGTCCTGTCTCTGAGGTTCTTCGCATTTAGTTCGGCATTGGTGCTCGGGTCATAGGCTCGGAAAAAGCAGGTCCCCTTCGACTACACTCAGGGCAGGCTTTCGACTCCGCTGAAGTACGCTTCGCTCCTCATGAACAAGGCTGGTGGAGGGTTGAGGTTTCCCGCCCTTGCGACAGAAAAAAGTCGCAAGAACGGGGCACGGAGCAGTTTTGGCCCGACCCGTGCGGGTTCATCGCTTGCGCGTAACTCGACGCGGCGAGTCAGGTCGCTGCTAATGAACTTGGAATCGGGGGAAGCTGGGATTTCGAAGCGCTTAGCAAGTTAGCTTCCGCTTCGCGGAAATAGCGAGTTAGCGAGTCAGCTGGTTTCTTTGACCGCTCTGATCGTTGCATCTGCGATGAATGGGCTGGTCGAGGGTTGAGGCTGCATGCTGTTGCTATAGGACAAAATCGTAAATACGGGGCCCTTGGGGTGCAGAGTTTATTACCCTCGACACAATTTGCTTACGCAAGTCGTGCTGCTCAGGATGACAGGTCTACTCTTGATGAACCTTGGACTCGGGACGCTAGGGAATTATCGATGAAATTGTTGCGAAACAAATCCATCGTTGTCGGGCTGGGACTGCTTATGCTGGCCTCGTTCGCCTGCGCACAAAGCTTCTCCGACGTCAAGCCTTCGGCGCAACAAACCGCATGGCAGGATCTTGAATTCGGCGTCATTCTTCATTTTTCTACGAACACTTTCCTTGACCGCGAGTGGGGCGACGGCACTGCCGACCCTGCCGTCTTCAATCCAACCGCATTCGATCCCGACCAATGGATGAAGGCCATTCGCGACTCCGGCGCAAAATACGTTGTGCTCGTTGCCAAACACCATGACGGCTTC
>Ga0302320_10009744_pt1 | contig 20579 bp, 18 predicted proteins | sample Bog_T0_3_FD_202130 | JGI IMG/M metagenome (GOLD analysis project Ga0302320, IMG submission 202130) | Peat permafrost microbial communities from Stordalen Mire near Abisko, Sweden - Bog_T0_3 | ecosystem: Environmental > Terrestrial > Soil > Wetlands > Peat | place: Sweden: Abisko, Stordalen Mire...
TGAGGTCAAGGGCGATGAGGATGATGTCGTGGCCGAGTCGGCTGGCGCCGGGGCGGCGTTGGGTGAGCATGAGGCGCAATTCGTCCTCGGATTGCGCGAGGAAGGGCGCGCCGGCGCCGGCTTCGATGCCGACGCGGCGCAGAAGCCATTGAGCGGAATGGTTGAGCAGCCAATTGGCAGGATAGAAGAGCCGGTAAAACCAGTGCAACGGGGCGGCGACTGTCAGAGAAACCGGCAGAGCGCGCTGGATGGCAAACCATTTCGGCCCGAGTTCGCCGAGGATGATTTGCAGGAAAGTTACTACTGAGAAACCGACCGCGAAGGCGATGTTCGCGCGTGAGCGGGCCGAATCCACCCGCGCCCAATCCAGCAGCGGGCGGAGCAAGGCGGTGAAAACCGGGTCGGACAGCCAGCCCAGGCCCAGGCTGGCCATCGTAATGCCCAATTGCGTGGCGCTGAGATACGAGGGGAGGTTTTGCAGGATGTGCCGGGCCAGGCGCGCGCGGCGGTGGCCTTGAACGATCAAGGCGTCCAATTGCGTGTCGCGCAATTTGACGAATGCGAATTCGGCGGCGACGAAAAAGCCGTTGACGAGCACGATGGCCAGGACGCCCAAAATCCTGAGTCCGTACGCAATGAGAGCGGGGCCGTCCATTACAAATGCACCTCCCCGAAGATGACGCGCAGAATGTCCTGCAGGCTGATCAATCCGGTTTCGCCGTGGTCGGCGCTGAAGACGATTCCCAGGCGGCAGCCGGTTGCCTGCATGCGGCGGAGGGCCTCTTCCAGGCGCAATTCCTCCGGCAGGAAGAAGGGCGGCTCCATGTAAACGCGCGCCGGTTTGGAACGGTCCACTTCGCTGGAGTAAAGGACCCATTCGAGGTTGATGACGCCGGCGATCTGGCCGGTTTTGGCGTCGAGCACGGGGATGCGGTTCAGGTTGCGTTCGCGGCACAAGGCGAGGACTTGCGACATCGGCGCGGAGGCCGGCACGGTGGCGGCGGCGGCCATTGGAATGGTGACGTGGCGGACGCGGAGATTTTCCAAATCGAGGACCCGGTTGATCATCGCCTTCTCTTCCGTAGTCAGGTCTGGGGCGGATTCCTGCATGACGAAGCGGAGTTCCTCGCGGCTGCCGAAGAGGCGGCCGGTGAAGGTTTTGCCGCCGGTGTAGTGGAGCAGGCCGCGGGAGAACCAGGCCACGAGCGTTACCAGCGGAGCGAGGAAGCTGTGAATCGCCCGGAACGGGCGCGCCAGCAACAGCGTGAGGCGGTTGGGATAGCGCTGGAAGAGCGTCTTGGGAGCGAGTTCGCAGACGATGTAGAAAACAAATACCGCCGCGGCGAAGGCCAGCAGCCACAGAAGCGGTTGGCCATGCAGCCACTCGCGCAACCTGGCCAAGCCGACGGTGAAGATAAGGAAATTGACGACTGTATTGCCGACGAGGATGGTCCAGAGAAAATCCTCCGGGTTTTCCAGGCAGTCGTGCAAGACCCGCGCGCGGCGGTCCCCTGCCCTTGCGAGCTGGCGGATGCGGAAATGGTTGAGCGCCATGACGCCGGATTCCATGCCGGAAAAGAGGAAGGAAAGGGCCGTGCAAAGCAGCAGGGCCACGCCTATCAATAAATCGCGGTTGGTCATATTATTTCCTCTTGACGACCTCCACCAGCAATTCACGGATGTGCCGCTCGTCCGCCGACTGGACTGTCAACCGCAGGCCGCCGGCTACCACCGATTCCCCCGTCTGGGGCACGACTTGAAAATAGTGCAGGGCCAGGCCGGACAGGGTTTCCACGCCGGGGAATTCGGCCAGGGGCGGATACTCGCGCCGGAAATTATCCAGCCGCACTGCGCCGCCGGCGCGCCAGCGGCCCGGACCCAGGCTTTCCAGAACGGCCTGCTCCGGCTCGTGCTCGTGGTGGATCTCGCCGACGACTTCCGCCAGGATGTCTTCAATGGTAACAAGGCCCGCCGTGCCGCCGAATTCGTCGCGCACGATGGCCACTCCGCGGCGCTGGCGCTGAAGGCTTTTCAGCAATTGCAGCAGGTTCATGCTCTCCGGCACAAAGGACGGGAACTCGAAGACGCTGTCCAAATCCTGGTCCGGCGCGAGCAGAAACGCGTGCGTGTTGAGCACGCCGACGATGTTGTCGGGTGTTTCATCATAGACCGGCAGCCGGCTGTGCCGGGCGCGGCGCGCGGCAGCGACCATGTCCTCGACCGAAAGATCGTCGGGGATGCAGACCATCTGCGTGCGGCCTTTCATCACGTCGCGCGCCTGGCGGCGGTCCAGGCGGATGATCTGTAGGATGATTTCCTTCTCGCCCGCCGCCAGCGCGCCCTGCTGAAAGGCGGTCTCCAGCAACTCACGATACTCGGCGTCGGTAAAGCCCGCGGGGGCGGGCGGCATGGCGGTGCTGCCGGGGGCCACGAGCGCGTGGGTCAGGGATTGGGCAATGCGGCGCAGCGGGCGGCTGGCATTTTGCAGAAAGAGCGTCGGGCGCGCGACGCGGCGGGACCAGAGTTCCGGGGCGCGGACGGCGAGCGTTTTGGGCGCGGCTTCGCACAGGAACAGCACCGCCCAAAGGCCGCCGAACATGACCCAACCCACCGGCCACGCCTGATGCCAGGACACCCAGAGCATGACAACAACGATGCCGGCATTGGCGAAGCTGTTGCCGAGCACCAGCGCGGCTAGGAGGTCCTCGGGGGCGGAGAGGAGGCGGCTGACGATTTTGCCGGCGCGCGGGGAGCGTTGCTCCAACTGGCGGACCTGCCATTTGCCGAGCGAAAAGAGGGAGGTTTCCGCCAGCGCAAAGAAGAAACTGGCGCCGGAGAACGCGATGAGTGCCGCTATTGCAAGAATTGGCCTCATTGGCTCCTAAAAGTCAATTGCACGGGATTAACCGTACCTAATTGGGTGGTGGCTGACAAGCGCAAAGGAACGGGGGCACTGCGGAGGGAGCATCTTGCAACGACCGCCACGCGCTTTGCGCCCCTGCGCGGTGTCTCCTCCCTCTCCTCCACACACTTGTGGAGGAGAGGGCCGGGGAGAGGAGGCTCTGTAAGTCGTTGATAATCAACAGGTGTAACGGGTGTTAAGCCGGTTTCCCCCCCTGTAGCGGCGGTCTATGACCGTCGCAAAGCAACCCTTGGCAAGTCCGCCACCCCCCTTGCCACCCCCGTGTAACGGCACGTAACCGTTATGTAACGGGTCGAAAAGCGCTGTTTCTCATAGGTAATGTAACCGTGTAACGGGTGTGCCGCCGGTTTCCCCCCGGCGCAAGGCCGCTCGCAGCCGTTGCCACGTCCGCCACCCCCCTTGCCACACACGTGTAACGGCATGTAACCGTTATGTAACGGGTCGATAAGCACCGTTTCTCATAGGTAATGTAACCGTGTAACGGGTGTGCCACCGGTTTCCCCCCTGCGCATTGGAGCATTGGAGGCCAGGACGCCCGGCCGGCTGCCTCCCCGGTGAAGATACTTGTCCTGCACCCATTGCGGATTGCGGATTTAAAGGCAAAGAGCTGGGCCGCGGGGATCACGGGAAGACCAGGCGGATGGAGGGGCTGGCCGGGCTGGCGGGGATGTGGCGGGCGGCCCAGTTGTTGGTGCCTGGTGCGTTGGATATCCAAGTCTGGTTCAAAGTCTTGGTGGTTAATTGTTCGCCGCTGCCGTCACCGAGCAGGATGTTGCCGACACCAGCATGGTTTTCGGCAAAATGCATCTTCAAGGACCATGAAACAGAATTGGAGATTGAGAAGGTGACATCGTTGCCTTTGCCACTTTTCGGGGAATAGCCGTAATCGGGGTCGGGTTTGGTTCCGGGGCCTAAATTGCGGTCCCCGGCAAGGAAGGACTGAGGATAGAGGTCGTTGGCGTTGACGCCTACAAAGTAAGAAACGTGGGTGTTGTCGAAGGTGCTGCCGAAACTGGGTGCGGGCTGCCGCTCGTCATACGGACAAATGAGCAGCTTGGGCGATTGGCCAAGTTCATTTCCCAGGATGAAGTAGTTTGTCCAACAGTTGGTGCCTTGATTGGCATTGGTGAGGAGATCAGCCCATCCGCCATTCGTAACGCTCTGCTGGAAAGGAAACAAATCGCCGTTGTCGTTGGCCCAGAGGCGATAACCTATGCCGATTTGCTTGAGGTTGCCCATGCAGTTAACCCGCGAGGCTTTCGCCTTGGCTTTGTCAAGGGCCGGCAAAAGCATTGCCGCCAGCACCAGCAAGGCGGTGATAATGAGGAGCACCTCAATGAAAGTGATTGCCAGCGGTTTGCGCATTGTTCTTTGTTTCATGCATCCTCCAAGAACAAGTCAACCACATATCGCGGCGGAAAGCAAGGGGAGAATTGCAAGGAGATTAAGATTAGGATTAAGATTAGGAAACGTTATTTGGGGGGCTGGTCGAGTTCGGAGAGGGCCTGGCGGGCGGGGGTGTAGTTGGGTTGGAGGCGCAGGGCGGCTAGGAAATGGGTCCGGGCTTCGTCGCGGCGGTTGAGATGGAGGTAGGAAAGGCCGATGTTGAATTCGGCCTCGCAATCGGCGGGATTGAGTTGCAAGGCTTTGGCGAAGGCGGCAATGGCTTCGTCGTACTTGCCTTCGGATCCCAGGGATTTGCCCAGGCTGTCATAGAGGCCGGGGTCGCGGGGGGCCAACGCGATGGCCTGCCTGAATTGGACGGCGGCCTCCTCCATTTTTCCCTGACTGGCGTAGCAGATGCCCAGACCGTTGTGAGATTCGGGGCGCGCAGGGTTGAGGTTGATGGCGGTCTGGTAATGGGCGGCGGCCAGGTCGAGTTGCTGGAGGTTGAGGAGGAGGGTGGCGAAGTTGTTGTGGGCGTCGGCGTAGTTGGGGTTCAGTTGCAGGGATTGCTGGTAGGCCTGGACGGCCAGCGCGAAGCGGTTGGTGTCGTGACGGGAATTGGCGGCGGCGGCATAGGTGTTGCCGAGGTTGTAAAAGGCGGTGGCAGAAGGTTTGATGCGGGCGGCCTCCTGGTAGTGGAGGATGGCACCGTCGTATTGTTGGTGGTTGAGGAGGAGGTCGGCAAAGTTGTTGTGAACGTCGGCGAAGTTGGGTTCGGCTGCCAGGGCCTGGATGTAGTTGGTGGCCGCGAGATCGAATTGTCCGCGGCGGTTGTAGAGGTTGCCCAAATTGTAATGGGCAATGTAGTTCTTGTCGTTGACGGCGAGCATTTTGTAGAAGAGGGTTTCGCTGTTCCTCCAGCAGGGGATTTGATGGGCGGTGACCAAAAGGCACGCGGCCAGCGAGAGTGCGGCGGCGAGAACGGGGACGTATTTGGGCAGATGAAACCGGACGGCCAGTTCGGCGCAGCCCCAGACCAGAATGATGAACAGGCCGATCATGGGAAGATAGGTGTAGCGGTCGGCCAGGGATTGCATGCCGACCTGCACCAGACCGATGACAGGCACGAGCATGCCCAAATACCAAAACCAGCCCGTCGCCAGCCAGGGGCGCTTTCGGGCCTGAATCACAATCCAGACGGTGAAGGCCGCGAGGAGAATTACCGCGCCGGCGACCTGCCAGGTCTGCCAGCCGCCGAATCTCATGTTGAGGGCGGTGAGATTTACGGGCCAAAACATCATGGCGGGATAGCGGACGTAGGAAACGAAGACGTTGGAAAGGCGGGAGGCGAAAGAGAAGTTGGCCGTATCCATCACAGCGCCGCCGGCTTTTTGCACGAGGAAGGTCTTCCAGCACAAGGCGACGATGATGGCGAAGAAGGGAATTTTTTCGACCAGAAGACGCCAAATCGGGACGCTGACCTTGGCGGATTTGACGGACGGCGGGCTGGGGCGGGATTTGGCGGTGGCCTGTTTGATGGGCGGCGGCGGGGCGCGAAGTTTGAACCGGCCCAATGGCCAGTAATCCAGGAGCAGAAGGACGAAGGGGAACGTGACGACCATGGGCTTGGACATGGCGGCGCAGGCGAAGAGAATGATTGACAGGATGTAAAGCAGTTTTGACTTCGAGCCGGGATTTTTGGAGGCGGAGGCCCAGCCGAGCCAGGCCCAAAGGGTCAGCCACCAGAAGAACGCGCTGAGAACGTCCTTGCGTTCGGCGACCCATGCGACCGATTCAACATGGAGGGGATGCCATGCGAAGAGAGCGGCGACCAGGGCGCTGCGCCAGAAGGCGGCGGTCATGCGCCGGAGGAGCAGGAAGAGCAGAATGCTGTTGGCGATGTGGAAGAGAACGCTGGTCAAATGATGCCAGCCCGCGCGGGGACCGAAGAGCTGGCAATCAAGCATGTGGCTGATGACGGTAAGAGGATGCCAGTTGCGGGCGACTTCGGCGGAGAGGGCGTAGTGAAGGCCGGTCGCGGTGATTCCTGCCTGGATGACTGGATTGTAGGCGATGAAGTCGGTATCGTCGTAATTGACGAATTCGTAGCCGGTCACGGGCCAATAGACAGCGAGGGTGACGGCGGCCAACAGGAGGCAAATCCAGAGGGCCTGATGGCGGCGGGGCGGAGTTGGCGCTGGCTGGCGAGGATTCACGATCTGTGGACGAAATGTTGGATTTTCTGGACGGTATCCTGGATCGGGCCAATGACGCCGGCCTTTGCAAGGGCGACGACCAGGAGGGTGTAAAGAACGGAGATGGCCAGGTCCCGAAAGAGGAGTTTGCGGGAATAAGGCGCGTCCTTTTCGCTGATGATTTTGGCGCCGCCCTTTTGCATGAGGACAAACCCTAGGATGTTCGTGAGCCAGTAACCCAGGATGAGGCTGGCGACGAAGGCCGGTTTCCAGAACCAGCTAATGGCCCAGGCGAATACCAGGGCAATGGGCCAATTGACGAAGAGGTCGTTCCACCACGAAAGCGGCGAGAGCATGTAGCCGATGAAGGCCAGGGTGCCGCCGTAAGCTCTGCGTTTTGTCAGCGCCAGTATTGCCATGGATTGGCAAGATTAGCAGACAAAGCCCACGCTTGGGAATGCTTAATCTGTTTGCGGTAGCTCAGGGTAAATCAGCGCCGCCTTTTTCATCGTCAATCAACACCGCCAGTTTCCCCAATATTTCTGCCAGAGTTTCATCGCCCAATCGGCCAATGAAACGGGCCGCGCGACTCTTCCAATCAAGACTCCGCACTTGATCCGCCAGTATCACACCGGTTATGGGCAAACCGTCGGGGAGCAAAACTTCAAATGGATATTGCTTGCGCTGGTTTGTGATCGGGCACGCCAAGAGCAAACCCACCTTCCTATTATATTGGGTGTTGGAAATCACAGCGGCGGGCCAGCGTCCCGCCTGTTCATGGCCCGTCTGCGGAGTGAAATCCAGCCAGATTAGGTCACCGCGCTTGGGAACGTAACCAACCTTCACCAAACCTCGCTCCCAACCCGGGCGCCCTACTCGGTTTCTGAATGTTTGTTAGACTTTCCCACCCGTGCCAGAAGATCACGCAAGCCATATCGTTCTTGTTGTGCGCGGCTGATGACCAAAATCCCCGATTCAAACTGAAGATCCACCTGAGTGCCGTTTCCCAAGCGGGTCTGGCGGGCAAACGCACGCGGAAGGCGAATCGCCAATGTGTTGCCCCATCTTTGCACAGCGGTTTTCACTCTCAACTACATACTTTAAATGGTCGGAATCAGCAAGCAAAACCGACAGCAAAATTGGCGGCGGTCTGGAAAAGCGGGAGCAAGCAGGCTCCCGCACTTCACATCGCCGGCTTATCGGCCCACGACGATAAGGTCGAGGAGGCCCGGACCGCCGCGTCCGCCGCCGCGTCCGCCGCGCCCGCCACGTCCACCAGCCGCCGGGTCCGCAGCCGGAGGAGTTGCTGGAGCCGCCCCATCCGCTGGTGCCGCGGCTGGAGCCGCTTCAATGGCGGTCACGAGGATGTGGCCGGTCTTGGTGTCCAGCGTGCAGCATTTTGCGCCGGACTTGGTTTGCACGGTCTGCTCGACTACGAAGTTGGTGGGGCTGTTTTCCTTGATGATGGTCAAGGTGCCGTTGCCGTGCGAACTGAAGGCTTCCATGGTGTCGGGATTGAAGCCGCCGCCGTCGCTGCCGCCGCCAAGTGGGAGGGTGGTGATGATTTTTCCGTCGTCGGCGCTGAGAATAACGCACGTATTCGGGCGGCACATGGCGAAGAGGATGTGGTTTTTCGCGTCAATGGCCAGACCTGCCGGCTGGCTGGCCTTGCCTTGAAGCGAGTAAGTGCCCGTCAGCTTGAGGGTCTTGGTGTCCACGACGCCGATGGCGGCCCTGTCATCGAGGCAGACATAGACATGGCCGTTCAAATCGCTGACGGCCTGCTCGGCCGCGCCTCCAATGTCAACGGTCCCGACGATGGTGCCTTCCGTGGGGTCAATCACCGTGATTGCGGGTGAGTTGTGGCCAAGGATATAAACCCGTTCGCTTGCCGGTTCAAAGAGGATGCCGTCCGGGCTGGTTTGGGTGGTGATTTTCTTGATGGGCTGCATCGTCACCGAGTCGAACATGGAAACGGGACTGCTGCTGCTGAATCCGTGATGGTTCTTGGGGTCCACCACCGCGCCGTGGCCGCCGGTGTTGGGGATGGCGCCGACGCATTTGTAGGAGTCTAGGTCAAAGACCATGATCTGGCTGCCGCGCGGAACATAGGCGCGGCGGCCTTCGCTATCGGCAATGACGTAATCAATGCCGCCGGTGCCGTTGGTCTGGGTGATGTTGAGGATTTTGTAAGGCCCCGAGGCGGGGGCGGGCTGGGCCGGGGCGCTGGATGTCAATAATCCGATTCCGGCGGCAGTCAGCACGAGCGAGAAATAATTTTGATGTTTCATGGGCGGAACAGTGTGCCCGGAGGACTGGGGAGACAATCCCTAATACATGACAGTTTTGTAATTTATGCCACGGGCCGTAATTGTGAAAACCAGCAGCTGAATAGAGAGCTTTGTACCGGACAGAAAAAGTTTTTACAATCCCCGTCAAGTATGGCACTCTATGGACATGAAAACAAAGACGGCTACAGCAACTGAAGAATCCCGCCGGGATCCTCAGCGAGACCGCCAAAGCGGCCGCAAGCTGAGTGCCGCGGAAATTGGGTCGCTGGCGAAACGGATGGTGGAATCGAACGATCCCCATGAAAAGGCCGCGTTGAAGGAAGCGATTGTGAGCGGGTTTTACGGCGAAGACTAAGATGCCTAAAATTCGCCGCAAGAATTTTCCTCCGGCGCTTCTTGACCATCTGCTCAATCGAGTGGATAAACGCCACATCCCGTTCGAACAGTTGGTGCTGTTCATAAACCGGATTGACCATGACCCGGAAGTGCCGGAAGGAAAGTGGTTTAAGCGGTTTCCACACATGACGGTTTGCGGTGAAGGCGATCTGGTGAAAACTTTTCTTTTGCGGGGCCAATTGCCGGTTGGAGAGGAGATTTTTTGATTAATCGCAATGAGATTTGAAGCTGGGTCAGGCGGCCATCTAATTTATGAAATGCATCGTCACCTCCGGGCCGACTTATGAGGAACTGGATGAGGTGAGGAGACTGACCAATTTCTCCACCGGAACCCTTGGCACGGGGCTTGCGGATTATCTGGCCGCGCTCGGACACGAGGTGGAGTTGTTGACAGGCTATTATTCCACCTGCCCTCCGTCGTCGCGGGCACAACGGCGGCAGACCTTTACCACCACGGCGGATTTGCGGCGGCGGCTGGCGGCGCTGGCGTCGGCGGAAGTCGGGGCGGTTTTTCACGCGGCAGCGGTGAGCGATTTCACGTTTGGAAAATTCTGGGAGCGGACGGCGACGGGAGAATTGCGCGAAATCAAATCAGCAAAAATTCCGACGCGTGCCGAAGGGCTGCTGGCGGAATTGAAACCGACTCCAAAGATCATCCGCGAATTGCGCGGCTGGTTTCCCAAGGCGTTTCTGGCGGGGTGGAAATATGAGTTGGAATTGCGGAACGGCGACGCGGGCGTGGCGCTCGGGACGGAGCAGATAAAGGAGAACCAAACCGACGTGTGCATCCTCAATGGCCGGGGATTTTTCGAGGAGGGATTTGGCCTGCTGCGAAAAGACAGGGCGCTGGAGCGGTTGTCGGACAGGGAGGCGCTCTTCACGGCTCTGGGGGCGTGTTTGAGTCAACATAATCCCATTTAATTAACCAGGGCCGAACTGGGCAAAATCGGCAAAGCAATGGACAAATTCCGTGTTGTCCATTCTGCCGGCCTGCTGGCACACTTGTATCCAGACGCTGGCGTTGTGTTTCGCCGGCCTGAACCAAAGAAAGCGAAATACTCAAATGGTCGCCACACTGGCACATCAGAAACAGGGCCGGCTCCGAGCCGCCCTCGAGCACGCCTCGGGGGACAAGCGCTTCAAGATACTGGAAGTCCACATGAAGAAGCACATGTTCCGGCAGGACGCCTTAATCGAGGTGCTCCACAAGGCGCAGGAACTGTTCGGATATCTGGAGGACGATTTGCTGCTGTTCGTCGCCTTCAAGCTCAAACTGCCGCCGAGCCGGGTTTATGGCGTGGCGACGTTTTATCATTTCTTCACCCTCAAGCCCCAAGGCACGCACACCTGCGTCGTCTGCATGGGCACCGCGTGTTACGTCAAAGGGGCGGACAAAATTCTCGCCGCCGTCGAGGAAGACATCAAGATCAAGCCCGGCGAGACCACGCCGGACAACGGGGTTTCGCTTCTCACCGCGCGTTGCATTGGCGCGTGCGGCATCGCGCCGGCGGTGGTCTATGACGGCAAAGTCACCCCGCGCCAGACTCCGCCCGCCGCGCTGGAACAAATTCGGAATTGGAGGGCAAAATGATTTACAACGATCTGCTTCAAATCAAGGCCAAGGAACTGGCCGGGCGGAAAAAAATCGTCCTCCGCTGCTGCATGGCTGCCGGCTGCATGTCGAGCGGCGCGCAAGATGTCAAAGACCAGCTCGATAAGGCCGTCGCCGAGGCGGGTTTGCAGGATCAGGTGGAAGTCCGCCGCGTGGGGTGCATGAAACTTTGCTGCGAGGGACCGCTTGTCCAGGCCGACCCCAAGAATTCCCTCTATATCAAGGTCAACGCGCAGAACGCGCCGTCCATCGTTGCCGTCATCAAGGGCGGTCACTCGGACGTTGCGCAAACCGATCCGGACGCGGCGTTTTTCAAGAAACAGTTGTTCATCGTGCTGGCGAACAGCGGCGTGATTGATCCCGAGCGAATCGAAGACTATATCGCTGTGGACGGCTACAAGGCGCTGCATGAAGTCCTCAGCGAAATGGCGCCCAAGGACGTTGTGGCGGCCATGGTCCAGAGCGGTTTGCGTGGCCGGGGCGGCGCGGGCTTCCCGACCGGCATCAAGTGGGGCACCGTTGCCAAGTCGCCAGGAACAAAGAAGTATGTGATCTGCAACGCCGACGAAGGCGATCCCGGCGCGTTCATGGACCGGAGTGTGCTGGAGAGCGACCCGCACAGCGTGCTGGAAGGCATGGCCATTGCGGCCTACGCGATTGGCGCGGACCAGGGTTTCATCTATGTGCGGGCGGAATACCCGCTGGCCATCAGCCGGTTGCAGGTCGCCATCAAACAGGCCAAGCAAATGGGGCTTCTCGGGGCCGGCATCCTGGAATCGCCGTTTCATTTCAACGTGGACTTGCGCATCGGCGCGGGCGCGTTCGTCTGTGGCGAGGAAACCGCCCTCATGGCTTCGGTGGAAGGCAAGCGGGGCACCCCGCGGCCCAGGCCGCCGTTCCCGGCAGAAAGCGGCCTGTGGGGCTTTCCGACGCTGATCAACAACGTCGAGACCTTCGCCAATGTTCCCCCAATTTATCGCAATGGCGCCCAGTGGTTCGCGGGAATCGGCACCGAAAAGAGCAAGGGGACAAAGGTCTTCGCGCTTGCGGGCAAGATCAAAAATACCGGCCTGATCGAAGTGCCCATGGGCACGCCGATGCGCGTCATCGTCGAGGAAATGGGCGGAGGCGCTCCCAATGGGGGCCAAATCAAGGCGGTGCAAACCGGCGGCCCTTCGGGCGGCTGCATTCCGGCCCAGCATCTGGACACGCCGGTGGATTACGAATCTCTCGGCAAGCTCGGCTCGATCATGGGTTCGGGTGGCATGATTGTCATGGACGACCAGACCAACATGGTGGAGATTGCCCGGTTCTTCATGGATTTCTGCATGGATGAATCCTGCGGCAAGTGCATCCCCTGCCGCGCGGGCACGGCGCAGATGTATAATATGCTGGACAAAATCATCGCCCGGAAGGCCACCGCCGCCGATCTGGCCAAGCTGGAAGAGCTGTGCGACATGGTCAAGAGCACCAGCCTTTGCGGCCTGGGCCAGACAGCGCCGAACCCGACGTTGAGCACGTTGCGCTTTTTCCGCGGTGAATACGAGGCACTGCTCCGGGCCGATTCATCTAGCGCTCCCTCAAAAGGGAACAACAAACCCCAGAACGCCCAGGCGGGCGCGTAACGGAATTTATTATGGCTGCCAAAACATTAACCATTAACGGCCAGGAGATCAGCGCCGGCGAAGGCGCGACCATTTTGCAGGCTGCGGAAGAGGCTGGGGTCAAAATCCCCACGTTGTGCCACATGGACGGCGTCTATGACGTGGGCGCCTGCCGCCTTTGTCTGGTCGAGGTCGCCGGCGTGCCGAAACTGCTTCCCGCCTGCACCACCAAAGTCGCCGAGGGCATGCAGATCAAGACCGACAGCGAACGGCTGCAAAAGTACCGGCGGATGACGCTGGAGTTGCTTTTGGCCGAGCGTAACCATGTGTGCGCCGTCTGCGTCGCCAACGGCCACTGCGAGTTGCAAACCTTTGCCTGGAGCCTGGGTATTGATCACGTCCGATACGATTATGCCTTTCCAAAATGGAGCGTGGACGATACCCACCGTCTCTTCGGCATGGACCACAACCGGTGCGTTCTTTGCACCCGTTGCGTGCGTGTCTGCTGGCACATTGAAGGCGCGGGCACCAAGAACGTCTCAGGACGCGGTCGCAATGCGCGCATCATCACCGACCTCAACCAGCCGTGGGGCCAGGCCGATTCCTGCACCTCCTGCGGCAAATGTGTGCAAAGCTGCCCAACGGGCGCGCTCTTCCATAAAGGCTCGACGGTGGCCGAAATGGAACGCGACCGCTCCAAACTCGAATTCATCGTCAATGCAAGGGAGAAAAAAGAATGGATCGCCTTAGATTAGCCACAGTTTGGTTCGGCGGCTGCTCCGGCTGCCACATGTCGTTCCTCGACCTCGACGAGTTCCTCATCGAACTGGCGTCGAGAGTGGATCTGGTGTACAGCCCGGTCGCGGATATTAAGGAATATCCCAAGAATGTGGATGTGTGCCTCATGGAAGGCGCCATCTGCAACGAGGACAATCTCGAACTGATCCACATTGTCCGCGCCCGGACAAAAGTGCTCGCGTCCTTCGGCGATTGCGCCGTGACGGCGAACGTCCCCGCCATGCGCAATCAGCTTGGCGCCGGCAATGAGGCCAGCGTGCTCCAGCGGGCCTACATTGAAAACGCCCGCCACAACCCGTGCCTGCCCCAGGAAAAGGGCATCGTCCCGGTGCTTCTGCCGCGCGTGATGCCGATCCATGAAGTGGTGAAAGTCGAATATTTTCTGCCCGGCTGCCCGCCGTCGGCGGAACACATCAAGGCGCTGCTCGTCCCCCTGCTCAACGGAACGGAGCCAAAGCTGGAGGGAATGCAACTGAAATTTGGATAGCCCGCCCCGGCTGGTTCTTAATCTTAATCCTAATCCTAATCTTAATCTCAAACCGGACACAGAGCGGAAATCATCATGTCAAAACGAATCGTCATTGAACCGGTGACCCGCATCGAGGGCCACGCCAAGATCAGCATTTTCCTGAACGACGAGGGCAACGTTTCGGACGCCGAATTTCATGTGGTCGAGTTTCGCGGCTTCGAGAAATTCTGCGAGGGCCGTCCCTTCAGCGAGATGCCCGGCATCACGCAACGCATCTGCGGCATCTGCCCCGTGAGCCACACGCTGGCCTCGGCCAAGGCGGGCGACGCCATTATGGCCGTCAGCATTCCCCCAGCCGCGGCCAAGTTGCGCCGCCTGATGAACCTGGGCCAGTTCGTGCAGAGCCACGCCCTGAGCTTCTTCCTCTTGAGCGCGCCGGATTTCCTGCTCGGCTGGGAAACCCCGCCCGCGCTCCGCAACGCCTTCGGACTCATCGCCTCCAACGCGGACCTCGCCCGCGCCGGCATCCGCCTCCGCCAATTCGGCCAGGAGATTATTGAGATGCTTGGCGGCAAGAAGATTCACCCGGCATGGGCCGTGCCCGGCGGCGTGCGCAATTCCCTCAGCGAGGAAGGCCGCGCCCGGGTTCGCGCGCGGCTTCCGGAAGCGTTTGCCACGACCAAAGTGGCCTTCGACCTTTTCGAGAAGACGCTGGAAACGCATCGGCGCGAAATCCAAATCTACGGCAATTTTCCGTCCCTGTTCATGGGCCTGGTGACGCCCGACGGCTCCTGGGAACACTACGATGGCAACCTGCGTTTCATTGACAGCAGCGGCAGCATCATCGCCGACCAAGTGGACCCGAAGAAGTACGACGAGGTCATCGGCGAATCGGTGCAAAGCTCGTCCTATCTCAAGTCGCCCTATTACACCCCGCTGGGTTTCCCGGCCGGCATGTATCGCGTCGGTCCGCTGGCCAGGCTCAACGTCTGCAAGCGGATGGGCGTCCCAAAAGCGGACGAGGCGCTCAGGAAATTCAAGAGCTTCGGGCGCGGCACCGTCACCTCCTCGTTCCTCTATCATTATGCGCGTCTGGTTGAAATCCTCGCGGCGCTGGAATTCATCGAGCGTTACATGGAAGATCCGGACATGCTCAGCGAAGACCTTCGCGCCGACGCGGGCATCAACAGTCTGCGCGGGGTTGGCGTGAGCGAGGCGCCGCGCGGCACGCTGTTCCATGATTACACCGTGGATCGCAACGGCCTCCTGCAAAAGGTCAACCTCATCGTCGCTACCGGCCAGAACAACCTGGCCATGAACCAGACCGTGGCGCAAATCGCGCGCCATTACGTGCGCGGCGAAGTCATTCCCGAAGCCATGCTCAACCGCGTCGAACACGGCATCCGCTGTTACGATCCGTGCCTGAGCTGCTCCACCCATGCCGTCGGGCAAATGCCCCTGCACGTTCAGTTGATCGGCCCCGGCGGCGCCGTCCTCGACGAAGCCGTGCGCGGCTGATTTGATGGGTGATTTCCTCATCATCGGCTACGGCAACACCCTGCGCGGCGACGATGCCGCCGGCCCGCATGTCGCCGAAGCCGTGGCAGCCCTGAAGCTTCCCGGAGTGCGCGCCCTCCCCTGCCCCATGCTCACCCCCGAGCTGGCCGATGCGATCTCACAAGCCGGCGCCGTCCTCTTCGTGGACGCCGCCGTGGATGCCCCGCACAAAGTCCGTATCCGCAAACTCCGCCCCGCCAAGACCGCGCAGATTATGGCCCACGCCGCCAGTCCCGCGACACTGCTCGCCCTGGCCCGCGACGTTTTCGGCCGCGCCCCCCAAGCCTGGTGGCTGACCATCCCCGCGATGAAGTTCGATTTCGGCGCCGATTTCTCCCCGGAAACCCAACAAGGCATTGCCCTCGCGCTGGAGAAGATTGAGACACTTTGCCGTCAGCCATGTGCCGCGAAGAATCCAAGGATGGCTGAAAAGTAAGGGCTTGACCGATTCTCGCCCTGTCGTTGCTCACAGTTCCTGACGCCGGTCTTGGAGCGCCGCGCTATTTGTTTTGAGAGTTGGGAAGACGATGATGTTCTCCGTGGCTTTTCGTAAGTTCTGTTCGTGTCTCTCAATGATTTCCTTGATGGCTCGCACCGTAGCCGGGGCCTTCATTGAATCAAAGTGATCCGGGAACAGGTCAGCCATATTGAAGCGTTCCCAGTCGTGGATATTTACTTTCTGTTGTCCCTTTGATGAGATCACCAGAGGAAATCCGTTGGCGGGGTTGAAGCCAAACGGTTCGTCGGCACTCGTAATATAAACATCCAGCGCCACTCCCCCCTTTTTCGGCTCCGGAGGAGGCTCAATCGTCTGTAGCTGGTTTGGGCCGGCATTTGTTCCTGGTTCGACATAGACATTCCTCCAATAGCGGATGTGATTATAGAAATAACCAGGTCCTCTATTTTCCACAGTTGTAGTGCCAATATCGCTCAAGGCTGGATAGTCCCGCGCCAAGCCCTTCAAATCGGTCAGGATGTTCGTCATTTCCTGGGCGCAGGTTTCCCGCGCACGTGCGACCGCGGGATCAACGCCGATAATGTCCCGGAATTGTCTCTGCAAAATGCCGGCCTGCTTTTCGACAGTTTCCTTGATCGCCTTCTCCAGAGCGGGATCCGGCGCATTTAAAGTCAAATAATAGCCAATCATGAACTTATCGAATCGGCCCTCCAAGAGCAGAGGATACCAGTCCGCAATTGTTCCCCAATAACCATTAAGACTGAGGCCGGTTTGATCGTCATTATTGATAAGGTGAATGCTCAAAAGCATTCCGCCATTGTCAACAACAGGCCACGTAGACTCCTGCCGTCCAGAAAAGGGTAACTCAACGAACCGGGTATTCTTCAAATATTCCAGTTCATTGTTGCAGGAGTCCGGTGATCCTCTTTTGACCAATGATGCTGGCCCGATGTCGCTCAAAGGGGGATACTGATTCGCCAGTCCCCGCAAGTCGCTTACGATGTTGCTCATCGCCGTATCGCAAGCGCGAGCAAGCTCGGTTTTGTGCGCCGCGATGGTTTCAAGATACAGGCGACGGCCATCGGAGACGGGGGCTTGGGTAAGCACTGGCATGGTTGGCGTTGGTGCAGCGGCAGATGAGGGGGGATCCGCACGGACTTGCTCGGGGTCATTTGAAGGATCATCAGGATTATCAGCCGGAGAACTAACCCGGTGAACAGCGGCGGAAGCAGGCAGCACAGTGCTTGCTTGCGGCTTCTCCTTTGCGCCCGCTTTCACACGCGCGGCGAAGAGTGCGATATGATTACGCGTACAAACGTCCACAAGATCGTCAACGGCTTTCCATTGAGTGCGTTCATCGGCGCGGATACCCACGGACAATTTTGGGTTCTCGCGGAACATGCTGACCAACTCGGATTCCACCTGCGGCAAGGGGAGCTTCTTTCCGTCCAACCAATATCCGCCGTCGGCTTGGATTTCAACTGCGCAAACATCCTGTTCATTGGTGGCGATTGCATCAAACGCCGCGCTCTTAGTCGCAGTCTTTCTGGGTTGGGATAAAATCTGCCCCTTCTGTTGCACAGGGCTTTTCATCGGGAGCAACACTGCGGGACGACCACCAAACGTCACGCCCCAGCCGGTGGTTCCCGGCAGGTAATAGACGGTTGCTCCATTATCATCATGGAAGCAGTTTGCGCCTGCCGCACGGGGTGCGTTGCCCTGGAAATCAACTTCAGTCAAGTTCACGCAGCCGTCAAAGGCGTAATTTTCGATGTCGCTGACGCTGGCGGGAATCGTGATTTTGGCCAGGTTGGAGCAACCGAATGCATATCGTTCGATTTTGGTGACACTGTTAGGGATGGTGACGTTCGTCAGGCTAGAGCAACCCGCGAACGCTCCATCCCTGATGACGGAGACGCCGTTGGGGATCGTGATGCTGGTCAGACTGGCACAGCGCCCGAAGGCGTAGCCCTCCATGTTGGTGACAGTATTTGGGATTTTAATATCCGTCAGTTTAGCGCAACTGTTGAAGGCCCCATTCTCGATGCTGGTGAGGCTGCTTTGGATTGAAACGCGGCACAGTTCCGGGCAATCCGCAAATGCAGAGCCTCCGATGGTGGCGACGTTGCGGCCCATCGTAACGTTAGTCAACTTCCTGCTTAGTTGAAATGCCTGGGGTCCGATGGCGGTGACGCTGTCGGGGATGGTGAGGCTGGTGATCGGTTGAGGCGCCGGCACAGGCCCTCCATGATCGTAAGCGCCAACGGAAAGGAACCCGCTGTTTCCGATGCTCGTGACCGGCAGGCCGTGGATTTTGCCGGGAATGATCACTTCGCCGCCGCGGCCGATATAGCCGACGATGGTGATCGTGCCGTCATTGGTTGTGCAAAGGAAATCCTGGTCCTGCGCCGGGACATTTGCCGCAGGCGAGACAGATGGGGCCGACACCGCTGGCGCTGGATTCTGCTGCTGCGTACGGCTCTTCATCGGGAGCAAAACAGCGGCGAGCGCCAACACAGCCAACCCGCCGCGAATGCCCAGGCGCGCGGTCTGGGGCCAGGGACGGTTCAGCATCAGACGAATCCGCCCCCCCACGGTGCTCTTCTTTTCCAGAATTCCCACCCAGCCGAAACCGGGATGCGGGGTTTGCATGGAGAATTTGGCCACTTGAAGCAGCGTTTCGGGATAGAGCGCAGCCTCGTCGGCCAGCGCGACCAGGACCAGTTCGTCCACCGCTTCCTCGCGTACGTGGCGGATGGCGGCGTTGGCCAGCCAGAGGAGCGGATTGTAGAAATAGAGCACTTGCAACAGCGCCTGGCCGTAATTCACCCACGGATCGCCGCGCCGCACATGCGCCAGTTCGTGCAACAGCACCGCCTCCATTTGCGCCGCGTTCAACCGGGCGGCCAGCGCCGTGGGCAGAAGAATCACAGGCCGGAACAGCCCGCAGACGGCTGGCACCGGCGCCGCGCCGGAGAGCTTGAGCGTCACGCGGCGGCGCATCCCCAGCCGGGCAGCGCATCTTTCCAGCAATACCGAATAGTCATCCGTCGCGGTCGCGGCCAAAATCATGCGGCGGGTCAGCCGCGCCCGAAAAGCCACCACGCCGCACAACGCCGCCATTCCGGCGAACCAAAGAAGCAGCGCCACGCCGGGCCAATGCAGCGTTGGCCGCGCGGGCAAAACAGCCTTCGTCACGGTAGGGCCGCGCTGCCGCGCGGCCTCTGATTGCACCGCTTGCCCTGCGCCCCGATCTGCCCAGCGAAAGGAGGACGATTGAACACCGATCTGCGCAACGGCTTGGAGGTCAATCGTGGCGCCCTCATTGGCCCGCACCGGCAACACTGCTTCCTTCCGGGCCGCCGGGAGCCAGTAAGCGACGCTGGTCGGGAGCGAAAAGGAAGTTGGCACGAGCAGCTTAACAAGCACGAGCAGCCACAGCGCGTAGCGCGTGGTCGCCCGCACCCGCTTTCGCAAGCCCGCATCCAGCGCGAAGACCAGCGCCATCAAAACGCACGATTGCCAGAGCATCGGCCACGCGGCGTCAACGAAGCGTCCGCCCCAGGCATTTAACAGTTCCACCAGTGTGCTCATTTCGGTTTCCTCGATGTTGAAGGTTGCGGCGCGGGCTGAGTCTTCGCGGCGCGTTTCCTGGCCTTGATCAAATCCTCCAGCGCGGACAGTTCCCCGCTGCTCAGGTCGCTGGTTTCCAGCAGGCACTGCACCATCGGCGTCAGCGCGCCGTCGAAGGCGTGTTTGAGCGCGTAGGCCAGCTCCCCGCGCCGGGCCTGCGCCGGCGTGACGGCGGAGCGGAAAAGCGACAAGTTGCGGATTTTTTCGGTGGTGAGAAGCCCCTTGGCCACCATGCGGTCCATGAGCGTGCGCACCGTGGAATAGGTCCAGCGGGTTTGCGCGAACAGTTTTTCCTGGATGTCCGGCGCGGCGCACGGCTCGTTTTCCCAGACGGCTTTGATGATGGTCCATTCCGCCGCGGTCAGTTCAATTTCAGGCTTGGTCATGGCAGTTCTTTCTTTAAGCATGTAGGACTCTATCTACAGATGTAGATTATGTCAAGGGCTTTTTTCCACTTTTTTTGGGATTGTTCTTTTCGCGAAACCTGTGCTTTGCTAAACGCATGTTTTCGCCCTCACGACGCGCAACCCATTCCGGGACCGCTACCGCCTTTTCCCTGGTGGAACTTGTGTGCGTGCTGGCCATCCTCATCATCCTCGCCGTGATTTTGGACAACAGCCTGTCTGTTTCCCATCGCCGCACCACCCGCGAACAGTGCCGCAACAATCTCCAAACCATCTCCCTCGCGCTCAACATCTACTCCAACGACAATCATGGAACCCTCCCTTTCCTCAAAGACGCCGCCCTCCCCTCCGCCCCGCTCAGCCTGCTCCTGCCCAAGAGCACTACCGAGACCGCCATCTTCCTATGTCCCGGCAGCAAGGACTCGCCGCTGCCCGAAGGCGAGTCCTTCGCCCAACGCCGCATTAGCTACGCCTACTACATGGGCCGCGCCACCAACGAGGGCGCCAGTCCCGGCCCCCAAGCCGTACTTTCCGACTGGCAGCTTAACACTCTGCCCAAGACCAAAGGCCAGCCCCTCTTCTCCCCCGACGGCAAAAAGCCCGCCAACAACCACGGCAAAGACGGCGGCAACATCCTCCTCGACACCGGCGAAGTCGTCTTCTCCGGCACGAACGCCGCCCGCGACCTGCCCGTCCCTCTCGGCGTCACGCTGTTGAACCCCGCCCCCTAACAGCCTGTTGAAATAATCGGTCGGGTCATGAATAATTATCCGAAGAATTATCTTGACTTATTATTTGTATAATATACGATGCTCGTGTGTTTAAACCTAAAGCGTTGCCGCAGCCTGAACTCT
>Ga0302320_10009747_pt1 | contig 20578 bp, 16 predicted proteins | sample Bog_T0_3_FD_202130 | JGI IMG/M metagenome (GOLD analysis project Ga0302320, IMG submission 202130) | Peat permafrost microbial communities from Stordalen Mire near Abisko, Sweden - Bog_T0_3 | ecosystem: Environmental > Terrestrial > Soil > Wetlands > Peat | place: Sweden: Abisko, Stordalen Mire...
CGGACTTGCCACGGACTTTGCTGCGGACTGAACGGGACGCCGGACTGTTCCCGGACACGGACATTCCTGGTTCGCGACTTGTGCGCGGCCAATCCACGGACCTGGACAGACGGGTGGATCGTCCGCGACTGCGGAAATGGGCGCGGCTTTGACGCGGATTTGGCGCGACTATGGCGCGCACCCGATAGCCGAATTAAAATTCGGGGTAACGCGTGCCTTAAGTTACACATGATGGAAAAAGGTTTGACGTTGCTGCCTGAGTTCTTCCCGCCAGATTTTCAGTTGGTCGCTGATGTGGTTGATGCGGGTGATTTGTTCGATTGAATGAGTCTCAATTTTACCGGCGTAATGGTTGTCCGCTTGATTTTCGGGCAATTCGAGCAGGGCATGATTGGTTTGGGTGATGAGTCGTGCTGCCAGTTTGTCCAGCACGTGAATGGCGGTGCGTAATTCGGCGGTCGAGGGGGCTGCCATGTTTGGATGGGTTTGGCGCGGATCGGTTTTGATACCCACTGCTGCCCGCAATTGCCTGGCTTGTTCGGCGGTTATGGGATGCGCCCAGGGTTCGCTGAATCCGAGTCGTTGGGCGATGTTCTCGGCGGCGAGTTTGGTGGTGGCTTTGACGACGATGCGGAGGGGATCACCATTTACTCGCGCATATTCCCGGTCTGTGTGGTAAATGCCCCAGAGTTGGCTGGCGTCGGACGGCCATGAGTTGGCTGTGCTCATGGCGATAGTCCACCATAAAACTTGATTTAAAAGGTGTCAGTTTGACACAAAATCCGCGTTAAGTCCTGATACAGTCCGGGGAATGGTCACGGCAAAGACGCAATACAACCTGGGGAATGCCAGGAAATACTTTAAGGAACACCTGTCCGTCGGTGATTATTATGACGAGGGACAGCGGGTGCCGGGTGAATGGTTTGGCCAGGGGGCGGCGCAACTGGGCTTGTCGGGCAAAGTCCGTGCCGATGATTTTCTGCGGCTGTGTGACAATCAACATCCGGCTACCGGTGAGACCTTGACGCAACGCCTGCGGACCACGCGAATGGAGGCGGGTGAGGGCACGGCCGCCCGCCGGGTGTTTTATGACTTCACCTTTTCCCCGCCGAAATCAGTTTCCATTGCGGCTCTGGCAGGTGCCGATGCGCGCATCCTTGAGGTCCATGCCCAGGCGGTCAAGTCGGCCTTGCGTGAATTTGAGGCATTTGCCGGGACCCGCGTTCGCCTGGGGGGAATCCAGGCTGACCGGCTCACACGGAATTTCATTTCGGCCTTGTTTACGCACGAAACGTCCCGGGCACTGGACCCGCATTTACATACCCATTGCATTGTCTTCAATGCCACGTTCGACCCCATTGAAACGCGCTGGAAGGCGCTCCAGAACTATGAATTGTTGCGGGCCAGGAAATTCGCCGAAAACGTCTATTACCATGAGTTGGCGAAGGGATTGGAAAAGTCCGGTTATAAAATTCGTAATCAGGCGCGGGGTGACTTTCAAATCGAGGGCATTGCTGAGGAACTGTGCGAGCGTTTTTCCAAACGGCATGGCCAGATTGATGACGCCATCAGGAAACTGTTGGCCGAAAAGCCGGAATGCGCGCATGGAGACTTGATGGCCATGCGCCGGTTGGTGGCCACGGCGGAACGGGCACGCAAGCAACAGGACTTGAGCCAGACTGAATTGCGGACGCTGTGGAATTCGCAAATGACCGATGGCGAGCGGGCGGGGTTGCGCCGGCTTTCCGAAGGCCCGGCCATGCCTGCCAACCGGCGGGTGGAAATCGCCGAATCGGTGCAATGGGCGGAGGAACATCTGTTTGACCGCCATTCCGTGGTATTGGAATGCCAGGTGTGGCAGCAGGCGTTGGAACGGGCGCGGGGTGAAAACTTCACGGTGGCCGAACTCAAGGAGTTTACCCGCCAACGCCATTATGTCCGTCAGGCGGAACGTCCGGGAGAAGTGACCCTGCGCGAGGTCCTGAGGCGGGAATGGGAAATGGTCCAATTGGTCAAGGATGGCATCGGTTCCTGTCATTCACTGGTTTGGCATCCGCGTCCGGCCAATCCCCAGTTGGACGCCGAACAGCGGCGGGCACTGGAGGCGTTGCTGGGCTCGATCCATTTTGTGTCGTTGTTCCGGGGTGGTGCTGGCACGGGCAAAAGCTTTGTCCTGCGGGAACTGGTTGACCAGGTTCGCGAATCGGGCCGGCAGGTGGTGGTCCTTGCGCCCCAGCGTCAGCAGGTCGTGGACATGGAAACGGCGGGTTTTCCGTCGCCAACCACGGTCACGGGCTTTTTGCATCGGCCGGAACTTCCCGAAGATGCGCTAATCGTGGTGGATGAGGCCGGCCAGATCGGCGGGCGGCAGATGCTGGAGTTGCTCCGGTTGGCGAAGGAACGGAATGCCCGGCTGATTCTTTCGGGCGACACGCGGCAGCATGGTGCGGTCGAGGCGTCGGATGCGCTGTTTGCCATCGAAAAGCATTCCGGCATCCGACCGGTCGAGTTGCATAAGATTCGCCGGCAGGACCCGGCACGGGGCCGGAACCAACGGGAACGGGCGGAAATCAAAGGGTATCGCCAGGCGGTCGAAGTTGCGGCCAAGGGGGATCTGCCTGAATCCTTTGCGCGATTGGATAAAATGGGCGCGGTGGTTGCCTGTGGTTTGGGAGAACAGGCCGGCAAACTTGCCGGTGAATATGTCCGCTTCGCGGAACAACAGGCTTCGGCCGTGGTCGTCTCGCAAACTTGGGATGAAGTGCAACGCGTCAACGCTTCCGTGCGCGAGGCGTTGAAATCCAAGGGGTTGCTGGGAACCACCGACCTTTCCGTGCCGGTGCTGGACAGACTGGATTTGACCCGGGCGCAAAAACGCGATGAACGCTTTTATCCGGCCGACGCGGTGATCGTATTCAACCAAAAAGTGCGCGCAGTTGAGCCGGGGGCGCAGGGTAAGCTGATCCATGTTTTCAAATGGGGCACCATGGTCGAGGTCAATGGCACCGTGGTTTCCGTCCCCAACCGGTCGCTGGACCGGTTGACCGTCTGCGTGCCACGCGAAGTCCCGGTCACGAACAACGAGCGGCTGCATCTCAAAGCCAACCGCAACCTGGCGGGCGGTGGCCGGGTGACGAATGGTGAACTGGTCACGGTCAAATCCGTGCGCGCCGATGGCGGCCTTGAACTGGCTGATGGCCGCGTCTTGGACCAGACCTTCCGGGAATTCCTGCCCGGTTATGCCGTGACTTCCTACGGTTCCCAAGGCAAGACGGTGGATTACGTCCTGTTTTCCGATTCCACCATCAAGGCGGCCACCAATGCCCAGCAATGGTATGTGACCATTTCGCGCGGTCGGCGCGGCATCCGCATTTTCACGCCTGACAAGGAGCAACTACGCGAAAATGTCGCCCGCTCCGGCCATCGTCCGCTAGCGCTGGACTTTGCCAATGGCTTTCGCGAGCAGGAAGGCATCCTGCTTTGGGACAAACTGCGGGGCTACCTGCTGCGCTTTGGCGAACAGGCTGCCGATACGATTTGCCGGTTGAAAAAGTCCCGCCGGCATCATTGCCATCAAATACAACATCAAAAACATGAGCACCAAGTCACCCGAATGTTGGGCGATTGACCCGCAGGCACGCGGGCTTCGCGTTATCGTTTCATCTGAAATCTCACTGACCCTGCCCTATGATCAATTCGTGTTTGCCGAATTGTTCACCGGGGAGACGGAACAGCGTTTGAAAGCTGTTTTTTGCACCCATGAAATCGTCATTCACGGCCAAAATCTGCGGCGGCTGGACATCGCCCTGCAACGAATGGAGCTGTCCTTTATCGCCCAGGCATCCACGAGCTTTGAAAAAATGTCCAATCCCGGCCAGCCGCTCATTTTGAAAATTGCGATGACCGACATCACCCCGCCAAATAGGCAACGGTCGTTGGCTGATTCGCCGGCTTGATCCGGATTCATTGGGGGTCTTGCCAGGCTACAATGATGCAACTTCCGATAAGGATCAAATGATTCAGCTGCAACGCCACCCTTTGTTTGACCGCGTGAGCAGCGGCTTCGGAGTTTCGAGGGCGCAGGCTGCATGGAGCGGCAAGGGCAATGGGGCAGAGCGGAATGCAGTTGCGACCGAGAAACCTCCCAAGTCGCGTCCATTCGGGGGGGCGCGCAGAGTCTGTGAATTTCAAGGCGTAGCCTTGCCGTTCAAGGGGAATTGAAATTCACAGTCTCCAAGCGCGGGGGGCCGTTGATCACCTGAATTATTCAGTTCCGTTTGTCATGCTCCGCTCCAGGCATCACTCGATACTCGATAGTCCGCCACCGTGCGGTGAGCTTCTCTGTCACCAGCTTAAATTGGCTTCGGGATTCGCAAGGCGAGGCGTTTCGACAGGATCGCCTTCTCCGTGCGTCGGAATTTGGTTGCCAGCTCTGCATCCGGCAGCGTGCCCAGCAGTTGCAATTCCTCCTCTGTCCATGGGCGGCGGGCGGGGTTGATCCAAGGAATTCCCAGCTTTAGCCGGTGGGATTGCACACTGGATTCGGAGCGCCCCAGTCGCTGGGCAATTTCAGCATCTGACACCGTCCCGAGCAATTGGTTCTCTGCGGCACTCCAATGTTTCCAACCGGGGTCGAACGGCGGAATGCCCAATCGAAACCTCCGGTTCTCCACGGCGCTGACACTGCAGCCAATTTGTTTTGCGGCGGCTTCATCCGGCATGGCTCCCAGCAAACCGTCGGCTGGTGGCGTCCAAACGTGTCGATGGGCTTTGATCCTTAATCGGAGGCGGCGGGCCTGAACCACAAATCTATGACAACCCAACTGTTTGGCAATCTCGTTGTCCGGCGCGGTTCCGAGCAGTTTATCCTCCTCCGGCAGCCACCGTTTCCGTTTGAGTTTTCTTGCCACCACCCCCAATTGTGAACGCCGACTTTTGACCGCATTCACGGTTCGCCGCAGCAACATGGCCACCTGTTCGTCTGGCCGCGTTCCCAGGATTTGGTCGTCCACCGGCCGCCAGGGACGCAACTGCGGGGCGAAAGCCGGAATGTGTTTGGCAACGCGACGCGTCTGGACGGAAGCCAATGTGCGCCCCAACCGGTGGGCGACCTTTTGGTCTGGCATGGTTCCAAGCAGTTCGTCTTCAGACCCTGACCACGACTTGTGTTTGGGTTGAAAGGCCGGGATGGCCAGCGCCTGCCGGCGTTTTGCCACGGAATGGAGTGGGCGGCCCAATTGTTGCGCCAGTTCCTGGTCCTTTTTTCGGCCAAGCAGCCGGTCCTCTTCGCTGGTCCAGGGACGATCGCCACGCCGTGGGTGTGATAATCCGCGATGTTGCCGGCGTTGCCGAACGGCCACGACCGTGCGACCGAACCGCCGGGCAAAATCCTCATCCCTCATTCTGCCAAGCAATTCGTCTTCTTCGGTCGTCCACTTTCGAAAGGTGGAATTAAATGTTGGAATTCGCAGCTTGCGGCGTTTCTGCTTCACGGCAGCTTCTGGCCGGCCTAATTGCAAGGCTGCATCCCGGTCAGACATCTGGCCGAGCAGCCTGATCTCATCAGACCACCATTTGCAGCCTGCCTGCTGATGGGATGTTTCCATGTCTGGCACGCGGAATGTCTATCACGCGTCTGGTGAATGAATCAAACCAAAACAACCAATATCATTAATGCGGGAAGCCGATTTGACGTCCCTGCCCAAAGCGTGTGCATCGAGTCCGCGTGAATCGACTGTGGCTTTGTCCAGCGGCAATTGGCAATTGCGGGGCGATGCGATTCGCATAGATCGTTTTCGGCTTTGGGCCGACTGGCTTTAAGCTGCTTTAAGACCAAGGTCGCCTGACCATCAATGGCAGTTTTGACAGTTTACTTTGTGGAGCACAGCGTAGCGAAGAAACTGGCAAATCTGCGCCTGCGGGGCGAGCCAAGTCTTCCCGCTGTCAAGGCGGAGTCCGCGCGGGGCGGCTGGGGCGGGGGAATTGACCGCGGGAAGTCTTGGCGAGCGGGGAGATGCAAATATTGGGTCCCTCTGGTTGGTCTGCATGGGACTTCCTGTCCGGCCTTGGCTGGGGCAGTTCTTGATCAAGCACTGGGGCGAGATGCCCAATTCTTGGGCCATGCGAATGTCTTCCGTGTTCGGCCGATAGACATTCCTGGCTTTGGCCCAGGCGGATCGTGTTTCGGCTTGTTCGTCTAATGGCGTGATGTTTTAGTTCAAATTGCCGATAACTTGCGCACCGGGCGGAGGTTTTGAAACGGGGTGAATGGAGCGGTAGGTCATGGGCGTGGGGGGGGCCGAACGCGGAGCGAACCCGGTTCCAAAATTCCGCTTGGTGCGCCGCCGTATAGGTTCGGCCCCAATGCGGCGATTTGTCTGGCTGGCTGCCGAATGGAGGCAAGCCGGCCAGTCAAAGAGCCGGGGATTTCTCGTACTGGCATTTGGCGGTTCTAGTATCCCGTAACATTTATATTTTCGGATAAAGGCGCTTCAATTTGATGCGGGCGTCTTCGGTGGTGAAGCGCCAGTCGATGGTCGTGGCACGGTTGTTCCGATCCTGTTCCCAAGCGGCAACCTCTTTTCGCATTGGGTTGATGTCCGGGATTCTGCGATTGAGGCACTGGCTGTTGAGTGCGCTCAATTCGATTTCGGCGACATTGAGCCAGCTTCCGTGTTTGGGGGTGTAATGGATTTCCAGGCGCCCGGCCAGCCGCCGGGCCTCTTCCGGCTCGAAAGCTTCGTAGAGCGAGGCTGTGCTGTGGGTGTTGAGATTATCCATGACCAAACGGACCTTGGTCGCCTGCGGATATCGTTCGTCCAGCATGCCTTTGATGAAGCGGGCCCAGTCCTTGCGCGTTCGATGTTCGGTGATCTCCACATGACGGCGTCCGGTCAGGGGTTCGACCTCCAGGAAAATTTCCGCCACGCCGTTGCGGACATACTCGTGGTCGAGGATTTGACCGCGTCCTGGAGTTGGCGGCAGCGGGTCGTGAACTTCGCCCACCATCTGCTTGTTGGATTCATCCATGCAGACCAGCGGGAACAGCGGATCGTAGGGCGCGTGGTAAACGTCCAGCACGTCTTCCATGCACGCCACAAAGGCGGCGCAGTTGTCGGGCGGGATTTTCCAGTATTTGCTCAGGTGAGGCTTAAGCGCGTTTTTTTTAAAGCCCGCTGGATGCTCATGGTGGAAACACGCGGGGCGATCTTCAGTTCAACGACCTTTTCGGCCAGCAACCGCACGGTCCACCGGACCCGTCCCGTGGGTGCGGGCGAGCAGGCCAAGGCCGTCAACCGCGCCTCAAAAGCGCCGTCAAAGGTGAGCTTGCGTGCCTTGACCGCAGGTTTGCGCACCAAGGCGGCTTCGATCCCCTCCTCAACGAACCGCTCCTTGAGATGCTCAATGGTGCGGGGGGTGATGCCCAAGGCCTCGGCGACATCAGCGACTTTCCACGGGTTGCCAAACTCTCCGGCATCACATAGCAGCAATGCCCGCGCATGGATGAATTTAGAGGCCGCCGTTTTGCCGCCGCGCGTTAGCGCTTCCAACTGGCTGCGCTCTTCTTGGGTGAGGGTGACTTTATATCGTGGTGCCATGTCCCATGCTCTACCATCAGCCTCGCCCGGTCAATATGCGAAATATAAAGTGTTACGCGGTACTAGTCTGATGCCCCCAATGAGTTTGCACAAAGCCAAATTTTTCGGATAGTTGGCCAAAAGATTGTGCCAAAACGAGGTCCCCTCGTGTTTTGCTTGAACCGCCTATGTCGCGTGTGAGAGGAAATCCTTCAAACCAAAAAAGCCAAAAAACGAGGGTTATGTACCTGCGATTTGTGTATATTCGCCGGGATTGAACTTCTCTGCATAAAAAAGCACCTTGGACAGCCTATGTCCAAGGTCGCCTGTTATGCTGGTTCCAGAAAAACTCGATTGTGAGCAAATAAGGCTTGTCAATGCGAGCGCTGGCGATTAACACAGAAACAACTCATTTGAAAAGACGGGAACCGGGTGAAATACTACGCGCACACAGCAGAAGGTGCAGATGGGAAACCACTACCAGAATCCTCTGGCCAATGGCAGTTCTTGTCCACGCATTTGAGCAATGTGGCCGGACTCGCCGGGGAATTTGCCGCCCCGCTTAATCTGATCAATGAAGCCAGATTGGCCGGGTTGCTGCATGATTTGGGGAAATATGCCGACCGGTTCCAAGCACGGCTTAAAAACGCCTCCATTCACGGCATCAATCACTGGGCGGCGGGAACAGCGCACGCCGCGCAAAACCTGAAAGCTTTGGCGGTCGCCTTTGCTGCGGACGGCCATCACACAGGCATTCCCGCACTTCACGAAAATGATGCAGGTCAGTCATTGAAAAACACCGTTCAGAAATTTGCAGACCATTCCCACCGCCTGGAATTAACCGGCCAATGTCCAGAGTCGCTTGATCAGTTGATTGCCAGGCTTTCGCTAGATGGATTGACGCTCCCACCGTTTTCGCCGCGCAAGATTGAGGATAAAATTGAAGTTAAATTTGCTGAGGCATTTCGCACACGCATGTTGTTTAGTTGCCTCGTGGACGCAGATTTTCTCGACACGGAAAAGCATTTCAGCCCAGCACAAAGCAAGAAACGAGTGGTGCCTGACCTTCAACCGGACCAGGCTTGGGAGCTTCTCCGGGAAAATTTGGCCGCGAAATCCACTGTCGGGCCCGTCAATGTGCTCCGCAAGCAACTGCTTTTAGATTGTTTGAACGCGGCACAGAAACCGCCTGGCTTGTTCACGCTCACGGCTCCAACGGGCAGCGGGAAAACGCTTTCGTCGCTGGCTTTCGCATTACAGCATATCATTCATCACAACGCAAAACTTGGCGCGGATGACCCAAACCGCTTCCGTCGAATCATTGTGGTGATTCCCTATACGAGCATCATTGAACAGACCGCCAGAGTGTATCGCGAGGATTTGTTTGAAGCAAAATTTGGCGGGGATTATGTCCTGGAACATCATAGCGCAATTGCCCCGCGCGAACAGAAATCAGACCGGAGCCGTGACGCTGAGGAAGATCGTTTACGCCGGGCACGACTTGCGACGGAAAATTGGGCGTCGCCATTGGTCGTCACTACCAACGTCCAGTTTTTTGAAAGCCTGTTCAGCAATCGTCCGTCGGATTGCCGCAAACTGCATAATATCGGACGTTCTGTCGTGCTGTTTGATGAAGTTCAGACACTGCCGCCGAGTTTGGTTCCTTCACTGCTTTCGGGCGTCCGGTTGCTCACACGCGATTATGGGGTCACCGCTGTTTTCATGACTGCCACGCAACCCGCATTTGCCTCGGCGGGCGGGGCACTACCCTACGACTGGAAGCCCGAGCCGATTTCGACCAACGAAGCGGGGTTGGCCGAAGCCTTGCGTCGCACTAAAATTCAACTTCCGCAGCCGGGCCAATCATTTTCGTGGGCAGACATGGCCGTGAAATTGGCCGCTGAACCGCAATCGCTCTGTGTGGTGAACACCACCAAGGATGCCCGCGAACTTTTCAAGCTTGTGCGAGAGATTCAGACGGATGGCACATTTCACCTGTCCGCGCGGATGTGTCCGGCGCATCGACAGGAAAAATTGCAATATATTCGTGGGCAACTCTCCGCCGGTCAGCCCTGTCGGCTTATTTCCACCCAACTCATCGAGGCCGGCGTGGATGTGGATTTTCCGATTGCGTATCGCGCGCTTGGGCCGCTGGATTCCATTATCGTCACCGAAGCATGCAGATGCGAGTTTTTGTACCGGGCAGGAAGGGTTGGCAAGGCGGAAAAAGCAGGGGTTTACAGTTTGGGGACACGGCCATACTTCGGTCCCCCATAAACTCTAACCTAACTTCCCCGCAGATTTGCGAAAAGGCCAATAAAATTGATGTTTCGTCGAGTTTGTCTGGCTACATTTCTTGTAACTGGCTATTTATCAATAAATTATACAACTGTGTATTTTACAGGGTTTTGGCAGGAAGCAAGACGTTTCTCATTTGTAGCAAGACAAAACCCCAGAAAAGGCCAATATATTGAGGTTTTAACGAAGCGTTGGGGAAGTTAGGCTAATGCGCCACATGGCTTCATTCCACCAATGAAATGGATTTTAAAGGGTGGTTTAAAGTGTTGAAAAGTGCTTTCACGAATAACCACAATAACTTGTGATTCGCGTTTAGGGCAAACCAGCCGCAGCGCTGCTGGCCGAAGTGATCCCCACATCAGGACCGCGAGAAACCAAGAGACGATTCCCGGTCCTGCACCCACCAACCCTCTGTGGTCAACCACTGCCCGGCGTTGGCAGGGAGCCAACAACAATGACGTGGTCGCGGCCATTGGCCTTGACCTTGGGCTCGGCATAGCCAGTTTCCTCATTGAAAAAAGTGAGGCGTTCCATCGGCCCGGAAAGGCTCTCGGCATGCTTGGCTGGCGGTGGATTCTGCAATCCGGATATTCTGTGCGGCGGCAATGCCCTTGGTAATCGGGAGGCTTTTGCAGATTTTGCGACACTGAAATCCTGTGGTGACGCGTCAAGCTTCGGCCAGCGGTCCGGGTCCAGCAAGCGGGAAAATCAAGCGCAGGCTGAAAGCGCGAACGCTCGCGAAGGCTCGTAAAGCGAGCTTTTTTAACTTTTTTTACTTCGGAGTTCGATTCCCCTCACAAGAGCCATTCATAATCAACGACTTACGACGCAGTGCAGTAAATGTGCAGTAAACTGAGTGTAGTTTTCTGTGGTGGTTCTGTTGTCTTGGCGACGTGATGACCCGTCACTATACGCATGTCGGCGAAGTGGCCGCAGGTCTTGCGGTCGCCGCTTTGCCCACCGTGATCGGCGAGGTGTCGGCATCACCACCCAAACACTAGGAAGGCGAAATCCTGCGCGAAATCCCGCCTGCCCAAAATAACCAACCGGCAAATCCCAGTGATAACGCCAGCGGCCTGGCAAAAAAGTCTGAATCAGCGCCCCTTCGCAGCCTTAGTTCCGTCAGCAATTGCAGTGCCACATGATCACGACCGTTGAATCGGCTGGGATGCGGTCCAACGCGCCTGTCATCTGGGCGAGATCGTCACCAACACGCGTTTCCTGATCTCCTCCTGGGTGCGGGGGCCGCACTCGTCCAACCAGATTCCGGGTCAAACGTCGCTAAACAAATCGCCAACCCGAACGCGAAGTGCTTTGGCAATTTTCACTATGGTATCAATCGAAGCCGCCTTTTCGCCCCGCTCGATCTCGCCGATGTAGTTGTGATGCAGTTCCGCCTTTTCGGCCAGCTTCTCCTGGCTCATATCCAGCACCTTGCGGCGGGAGCGAATGGTTTCACCAAAGATTTTACGATGTTTTAATGCGGGTACCACCGCTATAAACGAAAGCAAGAACCGCGAAAATCGGCCACCGTCTTAAGACTGTATTTCGTGCTTGCCATTCCCGCCGGGCAAACATTAAAGTTCCAAAGCAGTGAAGATAGAATTCCACAATTGGGCCGCTCTGCGCGGGAAAATGCAATCGCTACAGTTCTCCAACGCAGGAAGCGGATGTTTTTTATCGTTATGGAACGGACTTGCGGGGCATGCGGGACTTTTTGCTTTCCTCAATGACCTTGTTTTCCGCCAGTTTTATCAGCGCCGGGAAGTCCGCGCCGATGCCATCAGCGATGCGAAGCACCAGTTCCAAGGTCGGATTGCGGAGGCCGCGCTCAACGAGGCTCAACATGGATTCAGAAACCCCGGAGCGTTGCGAGACCTCATAATTGGAAAGTTTCTGGCGCTTTCGCTCTTGTTGCAAGAGCCGGATGATTTCATCACAGACAGCTTCGTAGTGGCGGATTCCTGGCACAACGCAGTTTGGCAGGGAAACCGCTTTGACATGTACTTTGCTAGGGTCAAGTATTGGTGTCTTGCGGAGCCGGTGGGTTTATGAAAAAGAAGAGAGTTTTGGTTGTGGAAAATGAAATGCCAATCACGATGATGCTGGAGTCATTGCTGATTCAAGCCGGGTTTGACGTGCAACTCGCTGCTCAGGGTCATCAGGGGATGGAGATCGCCCAAGACCGAAGATTCGATCTCATCCTATTGAGTGCCAATTTGCCGGATATAAACGGGTTCGAAATCTGCGCCGAATTGAAACAGCGGCATATTTCCCGCCGGACACCAATTGTTTTCCTTTCCCACCGGTGCGGCGGGTTTTATTGAGAAACCATTTGAACCCAAGGGTTTTATTACGCAGATACTTTCACATCTTGAGGAAACCATTCCGGCATGAAACGGCCGCTAATCATCATTTTTCAGCCCGCGTTGGAAAGATCGCCAACTTCTGGCCAGCTTGGAATTGCTCCCCCAACTTGCTCATTGGCAGGTTTTTTGGAAAAAGGTCGTCCAAACGGACGCCCAGGACGCGTGCCAAGTATAGCAGCTCGCAATCCGGGACGCGCCGGCGCTGCGATTCGAGGCTGGCCAGGGAATCGCGGCTTATGTTCCAGCCGCGCAACTGAAGTTTTGTCGCAAGAAATTCCTGCGACCACCCCTTCTTCAAGCGCCATTTCCGCACCTGCCGGCCAATCAAATTTTTTTGGGGTTCCGTCACCACCGGTGAGAATAGCGCAGACCGGCTGGAGGCTTGTGTTCACACAAACACAGACACGGCCGCCAGTCCTGATGATTTCAGCTTGCCATCTGAGGGGCATTCGCTTAATCATTTACATGGCTGGATTAAAAACAGGCGCGCTAATCCAAAGCATGAGGTCATGCGACAGGCGTCATCATGGTTGCGCACTTCAGGCGAACATGAGGATTATAAAATGGGGGAACAACTTTTCTCGCACGCTTAACTGTTGCGGCCCGCTTGAAAATTCAGCGACTCATATTTACCCCAATTGTCACCAACCTGATTTACGTTCGCATTGAAGAAGAACAACACTAAGCGATCAATCCCATGAAAAACCCTCCGAAGAATTCAGCCGTCATCGCCGCGATTTTTTGCGCGGCGGGCATCGCGGGCACCATTCTGTCGCAAGCTCAGGAAATCACTGTCAGGGCAGCCCCATCAGCAGATAGCATTGTGGCCCTTGCTGCCGACTCTCAATCGCTGCTGCAAGTTGCGCCCTCCAGCGTGCCGGTTCGTGGTGGAACATTTTGGTGGGTATATCCGGGCGGGCAAGCTATTCCCACACCAATGTTGCCGCCAGGTTCCAGCGGGCCAATCTATGGCATTAAGCCGGGAGAATTCTTGGTTGACCTGACCGGCGGCACGGTGTTGGTCACTCCTTACCAATTGAAAGAAGCAGCTCAAGTGACCACCAATCCCTATGCTGCCGCCGTGACGGCCCAAGTGCAAGGGTTGGTAAATCTCATCACGAAGGTCCAGACTCCGACCCCAGCCACCACGACGGCAACGACAATGACTCTGAGCGCCAAGCCGATGGGAGGCCCACTGGACCCGTCACAAGGCGGCTATCCGTATTTGACCATCGCCCCGACAGGGACAAATCAATTTTCACTCACGGTCATCAATAATACTAATCCTTCTATTTACGAACTATGGTGGACGCCGGCCCTGGCGAACCCGAATTATCCCTGGCAACAGCTGGTGATAGGTGCAAGCGGGCAAACCAATTTTACCGTAAACAACATGTCTCCAAATGGCTTCTTTAAAGCTGTATGGGATACAAATGGCGTTCCAACTTCCGGGCTTATCATCACCATTGACAGTCCGTTGAACGGAACTGTTTTTAACTAAAATTAATCAGTCAGGGGATTTCTTTATTATGAAAATAAACCGTATTCTGGCTTTATTCCTGCTCATTTTGAGCATCTGTGTGGCGCACGCCCAGCTTTCCACGCTTTCCATTTCAGCGGGACAGAACCATGCGATGGCGTTGCGCTCTGACGGAAGCGTTTGGACTTGGGGAACGAACCAAGTTGGCGAACTCGGTCTTGGAACCAACAAGTCGACCTGGTCACCTACCAGAGTTCCCAGTGTCACCAACGCCGTTTCCATTTCGGCTGGCGCATTCCACTCGCTGGCTGTTCAGGGCAACGGCACAGTGTTGGCTTGGGGCACAAACACCGATGGTCGTTTGGGGAATGGAACCTTTGTTACAGCCAGCAATCCAGTTCCTGTGACCCGTATAACGAACGCCATCATGGTGGCAGCCGGAGGAAGCCATTCATTGGCGGTGCTGGCAAACGGCCAGGTCATGGGATGGGGGGCCAACGTCAGCGGACAACTCGGAACCACCAATACCGTTTCGACCAATCAACCTGTGTTTGCAGGGAACTTTACCAACGCCATCGCCGTGGCCGCAGGCACGAATTTCTCAGTGGCATTGACCGCCGATGGCCACGTTTGGAGTTGGGGAACCAACAATTTGGGCCAGTTGGGGTTGGGGAATACGACCTCGCAGCTCTCACCTGTTCAAATAACGACCTTGAGCAACATCGTGCAGATCTGCGCCGGCCAGTCTCACTGCCTCGCGCTGAATACCAACGGAATCGTGTACGCGTGGGGCAGAAATGCCGAGGGAGAACTTGGAAATGGCACCACGGGCAACGCCACGGCACCGGTAATTGTTCCGAGTTTTGGGGCGAGCACAAATTTCGGCGCGGCAAAGTGGGTTGCCGCCGGATACAATAGTTCAGCCACCATTTCAAAGGCTGGCCGTTTGTTTTATTGGGGATGGTCAGGAGACGGTGTCGCCTATTTCACCAACCTGATTGCCCAAGAGCTTGACGCCAACAGCGGTTTGGCATTTCAGAACGTGACCTGCGGTGACAGCTATTTGCTAACCACGCTTTCGGATGGATCCACCTGGGCTTGGGGCTTTAATCAATATGGGCAATGGGGCAACGGGACCATTTACGCCACGGACGACAGTTGGTCGTATGATGTCAACAACGTCACGTTCAGTTTTAGCGCGAGTCCATATGCAGTAGTTGACCGGTTTACCCGTGGTGATCGCAACGATTTTAACTACTTTCCTATTCTGCCCTACAACACGTTCGTATTGCCTCTGGACATGGAGCAAGGCGTGAAGCTGAACAACCAGGGCAATGACCTCTATTCTTACGGAGCCAGCAACCCTTGGTTCCTGAATGTCCAAAAAACACAACGCCAGCACGTGTGGCAATTAACCTCCGGGACGACCAATGTGACCCGCATCGCGGTTGACAACCCGATTGTTGCCTTCGGCACGGGGGCAGGCGGTAGCCCAATGTATGTGAATCAGCCGTACCGTTTCGGTCTTTATGGCGGCGCATACACTGAGTTGAGTGGCCAGACAAACATGGTCCGCATTCTGGTCTACAGCCGACAGGCGCTGCTCTCGGGAGCCACGAACATTACACCAACCAACATCATCTACATCGCACTGCCACGCCGCGATATTGCCGCCGACAATACCGCTTGGTCGAATTACGTCACAAACGGAAACCGGGTAGTGGTTGCTACTAATGATTTGATCACCTCGGTGGAATTCAATTCCGGTGTCGATGCAAACATTGACCCCTTCAGTACTTGGGGCGTGGGATGGGTTTATGCTGCGCCGACCGATGTGACAATTGATGGTTATCGGTTGACCCACATGGCGACTTCCACCAATTATTGTTATGTGATTGAAGCCCTTGGTTCCTGCGAAGTGGGAGCCAACGTTTTTGCGCCAATGGGGGTGACGAACAACAATGGCTGGGCTTATTTGCCGCTCTATGCGATGGGTTTTGACACATTTCCCGCGTGGCGCGCTCATTTCATAGATAATCCAAACTTCGCTGGCCTGCCCGTGCCCCCCACTTATACGGGCCGGGCTCAGGCTGAATTGAATGGGTTGACAGCCAGCATCACCAACAACATTTGGATCACTAACAACGCCGCCTACACGAACCTTGACACCTCGCCAGAATTGCGCCGCCATCCGATTCTGGATCAGTTTGTAAAAGACATGCGAGGAGACCCGTTGGCATTGGCCAACTACGTCATCAACAATATCGGACTCACTGACCCGGTCGCGTATGCGGAACAGGCCAACACGGTCGTTAAATCCATTGAAGTTGGCGGCATCAACCGTTCAGCGCTCGGCACGTTCCTGGAGGGGCAAGGCTCCCCGGTGGAGCAATGCGCCTTGTTGGTATATTTGCTCCGCAGCGCCGGCTATCCGGCCACCTATGTCTGGCCCACCAACTCCAACTTGCAGCTTCTGGACACGACGGTCAGCCGGTTGTGGCAAGTCAATGTTCATGGGATCCAATGGGACGCTGGCATTCCCCAGGTCACCAACAGTTTGATTGTTGTGAATTATCCGTGGGTGGTTGCGAACATCGGCACCAACTCGGTGCAAATTTTCCCCTGGTTGAAGAACACGGAAATTCATCAGGGTCTCAACATTTACAATTTCATGCCCACGAATTATCCCAATGCTTATGCGTGGGTGAAGGATTACGCCTTGGCCAGTCCGGCGCTGATGGCCTTGGCGTCCCCGGCCGACGGAATTGGCAAATGCTGGCAGAACTACCTGACTTCCCTCATCAACACAAACCCACAACAACAGAATCTCTCCTTGGAGAATTTTGGAGTTTGGTCTGTAAATCGGCCATACAGCTATGCAAGTTGGAGTCAATTGCCAGTGCCGGACGTTTTGAGCAGTCAATCTAAAGTGGCGGTTCTACAGACAATGTCCGACAGCCCGGTGACATATCCTTTTTTGACCAACATGTTCGATCAAATCCGCATTGAGGTGTTTAAAAGTGACACGAACGTCGCGAACAGAATCATCGACACCGGGATGTGGCGCGCTTGCGACCTGCAAAATCGCAAGCTTCTCCTCTATACCAATGCGAACAACAGCGTTCGTCTTTGGATGTCGGCTTACAGTCCTGCAATAACCAACACATCTGGAACCTTTACCAATTACCTTCTTGGCACGAATTCAGTTTGCGTGCAGGTGGCCACGGTCGGAATTGCGGGCACGGTCACAAATCTTCCCGTGCGCATCTCTTACCAAAAGAGGATGGGATTGCTGATCAACCCGGCGGCTTGGTTTTATAGCATGGAATATCTTGGCGGTTCCAGAACGCCCATTTCTTGTTATCCGAGCGACGTGACGGCGATCATACCCGGCGTAGGCAGTGTTTCACCCGCGATGCTTCAGGTTTATGCGCAGGATTACTGGAATTTGGAGCAGAAACGTGCCACGAACTCCAGTTTTATTCCCGCAGTGACGGATGAGGCTGGCGATGCCGCGATGATCATGGCCTCATCATTTTTTCAGAAGGCATGGAGTGACAATCAGCTAAATCAAAATCTGCACAGCGTCCGCTGCATGTCTTTTAACTCATACGGCTTTGCCTCGTTGAGCCACATGTCAAATTCCATGATGCAGGTCAAATTAAACATGGTGGATATGTCGACGTTTCTTATTGGCAACGCGATGGCAACGCAGGCGTCCAGCGATTCGGGGCAGTTTTCATTGATCAATTATCTCACCATGATGCAGGCGTTGAACTCGTCCGCCGAATATACTGTCTTGGAATCGGTTTGGGGTGCCAAGAATGCCATCTCATCAATCCGCTTGCTACAGATGGCCGCCCAGAATTGGCGTTCAAATGGAACCGCGCCGCCTTTGGAACTGAATATTGACAACTACGTTTCGTTAGGTAATCAAAGTTATACCGGATATGGCTCCAGTCTTTTGAAGAACTCAATTCCGGCCATCTGGAGTCAAGTCACCAATGTGTTTATTGGACAGACAGACTCCGCTTTCGCACGCGTGCTGATCACGCCTGGCCAGTTGACCAATGCCTCGGGAACCTTTCAAGGCATGTCCATGTTGTACGTAGGGGAAGTTAATTTCAACGATTACATGAGTGACAATCAAGTCATCCTGCACGGCGGCGATGGGGGTGACTTGTTCGCTTTTAGCGGCTTCAGCGACTATACGCCGTCGTATGATTTGACTTATTCTCTCGACTACAGCCCGCCAGACAGTTCCAGCCTCCAGTATGGATCGTCGGGCGGCACGTACACCTTCGTCGGCTACAATTTCACCACGGCGCAACCGCTATATGTATTCTCACCTTACGACTCAATGAACTTGAACGCGCCTGCGGGCTTGGTGGCGCAAATTGCCTACACCCCGCAACAAAACATTCAAGGTTCGCTCATTGCTTTTGGATTGAACCTGCCATCCAGTTCGGCCGCCAATGCCATTCGGGCTGAGGCTGACGCCGGTTGGTTTGGCAATGCGTGGGCGCGTGTCAAGCAGGCCGGAACGATGATGGCCGACCCGGTTCAGGTTGTCTCGGGTGATTTTTGTGCGGACAGTGTTGATTTGACCTTGGCAGGTGCAATGCCATTGCAGCTTCGGCGCAATTATCAAAGCCGGAATCTGGCCAACGATCAGTTCGGTGCAGGATGGAAAATGAACATCATGCCGTGGCTGGTTCCCACAACAAATTCAACCGGCAACGCAATTATTAATGCCGCGGAAATGGATGGCTCAGTCATCGCTTACCGCTATCAGTCTAATAATCTCTGGTCCGTCGTGTCCGCAGATAATCCCGATCTGGTCAACTTCACGGCAACCGGCATTGGCGGAACGGCGAATGTCTTCAACAACTATATTCAGCAAAATGCCACGAACGGCCAAATCTACACTTTGTTTGGGTCTGATGGGAGTCAGCGTGTATATCAGGTGATGACGAACTTTGCGATTATCAACGGTACTAACCATCTTAACCGTGTTCGCCCTTACCTGACCTTGTGGCAGGACCATGCCGGGAATTATTATCAGTTCATCTACAGCACGAACATATCAGCCAATGACTTCGGCCAGTTGTATCGGATTCAAGGAGCCAATGGCACGTCCCTGACGTTCAAATATGATTACTATGGGCGTATTACCCAGGCAATTTCGGACGACAGCCGGATCGTAAATTACCAATACGACAACTACGGCGACTTGTCGGGGGTCACGCTCCCGGACAACACTGCTTGGGCCTATGGCTACCAGCATTATACGTTTTCAACCAACAGCCAGACTTACACGGACTCGTATCACTTGCTGACAACAGAAATCAAGCCGGATGGACGACAACTGGTCAATGCTTACGACAACCTGCGACGGGTGGTGACACAGCAAGCCACGGTGGGCATCAACCGCGAATTGATTACCAATGCCTGGTTCTACTATACCAACAACTGTGCTGGCCTGACCAACGGCTACATCAGCGGAGTGACTTGCGTACAAGACGTTTTTCACAATGCGTATTATTATTATTACACGAATAATCTCGTAACCGAGATCGTTGAGCCCCTCGGCAGAACGAACATTCAGAGTTGGTATTCGATTGGCCAGTCGAACCTGCCGGGCTACTATCAAAACAGTCTCCAATACATCGTTGATGTCCGTGGCCTCACCAATTGGTTCCAGTATGATTCCAAGGGCAACCTGACCAGCCAAATTCTTTTTGGCGATCTGACTGGAAGTGGTAATCCTGATGATTCCGCCACAAATCTTTACACTTATACGACCAATAATTGTATCTTCACAGCCACGGATGCCAGCGGAAATCAATCATCGTTTGTTTATGACCCGGCTGATGCTTTCCGCCCGATTGCGGCGCAGCAGTCAAATGGCGGTGTGGGCATTGCCACCAATCGCTGGTTTTATACGAATGTCACCTCAATCGTGAACATGGGTGGACGGTTCCAGACAAACAGTGCTTTTGGACTATGCTCCACCGAAATCAAAGCTGATGCTGCCACCAACGCCTATCAATTCAATGGCCGTGGCTTCCCAACACAAGTGACGCGATACGCAGTGACAGCGGATGTTCCAGGCAATGCCGATCCAGCCGTGACCACATATCTTAGCTTTACGCCCCGTGGAGATTTGGCTTCGGCACTGGATGCCAGCGGTCGGCAGGTGACCATGAGCCATGATATTATGGGCAGACTTCAATGGCGTGATGTCTTTGACGAGAATAGTAATTCCGTCTCCCGCGAGACATTTTACTACACTGGTAACGGGCAACTGGAATGGTCTGACGGCCCGCAAATGAACCCTGACAATTACGTTTTGTTCAGCTATGACGGTGCCGGGCGGAAAGTTCAAGAAACTCATTGGCTCACTTCTGCCAAACCGGATGGTTCTGGCATTCAGGCGGGAATCGGAGCAAATCAATATTCCACAGTATTTTACACATATGACTACTTCGGAAATCAAACCTCCGTTGCCGACCAGCGCGGCGCGATCACTACGAACTGGTGGGATGCCTTGGGCAGACTGACGCAAAGCACCTCAATTGATACCGATGGTGTGACACCCCTCGCTACGAATGGCTTCGGCTATGAAGTTGGCGGATCGGTTCAATACTACACGAATGCTTTGGGCGGCGTCACGGTAACGCTGTACAATAGCGCCGGTCAGCCGCGTGTCCGTCAAAACGCTGACGGTTCCACCAACGGCTGGACATACTGGCTGGATGGACGTCCTCGCCGTGAAATTCAGGGCAACGGAGCCTATTGGGAGACGACCTACAACGATGCGGCTTTGACGGCTACTCGCATTTTCTATTCCG
>Ga0302320_10009749_pt1 | contig 20576 bp, 17 predicted proteins | sample Bog_T0_3_FD_202130 | JGI IMG/M metagenome (GOLD analysis project Ga0302320, IMG submission 202130) | Peat permafrost microbial communities from Stordalen Mire near Abisko, Sweden - Bog_T0_3 | ecosystem: Environmental > Terrestrial > Soil > Wetlands > Peat | place: Sweden: Abisko, Stordalen Mire...
GTTCGAGCGCCATGGAGCGGGTGAGTTCGATCACTCCGGCTTTGGTGGCGTTGTAGTCGGCGTAGTAGGGATATCCCATGATCCCGTTGGTGGAAGCGGTTTGCAGAATCACTCCGGCGGGGCGATCCGCAGAATAAAGATCCCACATGTGGCGCGCGGCGGTCTGGGCGACGTAGAAGACTCCGGTGAGGTTGACGGCGAGAACTTTGTCCCATTCGTCGGGAGTGATGTCCAGAAATTTGTGGCGGATGCTGATGCCGGCGTTGTTGACGAGAACATCTACGGCGCCCATCGTTCGGACGGCTCCGGCGAACGCGGCTTCAACCTGCATGAGGTCGGTGACGTCGGCGACGATGGCATCGGAAATCTGCGGAAGCTGTTGACGAATTGCATCGCAGGCTGGGGCATCGCGATCGAGGATGCAGACTTGCGAACCTTCTTCCAGAAAGCGCGTTGCGGTGGCGGCACCGATGCCACTGGCGCCTCCGGTGATGAGGATGCGTTTGTCTTTGAGTCCACGCATGAGAAATATCTTCGCTTCCCTTTCTTAATTCAGTTCTCTGGAAGTAGAAAGCTCCGGATTTTCCTGACTCTATTTTCTTCGAATCTCATCTTAATCTTGTGACTGAAGTAAGTGTAGAGAAGAGTGCTGCGTCAAGTTCCCCGCCGGGTGCGACTGTCGCGACCGCGGCCGACATTAAGCCGCTGCACGTGTGGCTAATGGCGTTCAGCGTAGGCGCAGTGGTAGCGAATATTTATTACATCCAGCCGCTTCTGGCCACGATTGCCAACAGCTTTCATATTTCTGTGACGCAAGTGGGCGCGGTCGCCATGCTCACGCAGTTTGGCGGGGCGTTGGGCATGCTGATTTTTGTTCCGCTAGGCGACACTAAAGAACGGCGGGGGCTCATCGTGAGCCTGCTGATTGCGGAGTCGATTTGCCTGGCGCTGATGGCGAGCGCGCAAAACCTGGCGTGGCTGGCGCTGGCAAGTTTTGGAATCGGAATTACTACCGCGACTGTTCATGTGATCGTCCCGTTCGCTACCCATCTCGCATCGCCGGAGAGGCGGGGCGCGACGGTAGGAGCAGTACTCTCCGGCCTGCTGTTTGGGATTTTGCTGGCGCGGACATTTAGTGGATTGCTTGGCGCCTGGACGGGATGGCGCTCTATTTACTGGCTGGCAGCGGGGTTGATGCTGGTCCTGGCAGCTTTGATCCGATGCGTACTGCCTGAGAGCAAACCGGAGTTGCATTTGTCATGGCCGAAGCTGATCCGGTCGACGTTTACTCTGGTGGGCGAGCAGCCGGTGCTGCGAGAGGCGGCGACGCTGGGCGCGATTTTCTTCTGCGCCTTCAGCGCCTTCTGGACGACGCTGGTATTTTTTCTGCAGACCCCGCCTTATCACTACGGCAGCGGCGTCGCCGGCCTCTTCGGACTGGTCGGAGCTGCGGGCGCGGTTTGCGCACCGTTTATCGGGCGCATGGCGGACCGTTACGGAGCGAGGCGGAATCTTCTCATCTCGCTCCTTGTGACTCTGCTTTCGTTCGCCGTACTTTATTTTTTCGGAAGGGACATGGCCGGACTGATTGCAGGGGTAATTTTGCTGGATATCGGAGTGCAGTCCGGTCACGTTTCGAATCAAACCAGGATCTATGGACTTCTGCCGCATGCGCGCAGCCGCATGAATATGGTTTACATGGTGAGTTATTTCACGGCGGGCGCTCTCGGTTCCTACGCCGGATCGGCGCTGTGGCAGCGTTTTGGGTGGGCGGGAGTTTGCGGACTGGGTGCCGCGCTTTTGGTGGCCGGCTGCGCGGTTTATTTTTCGACGGGAAAAACCGTAGGGGACGGCATCAAGGAATAAACTCAAAGGCGACTCCGCCGACGGTATCGCCCGCTGGCCCGCCCCAGAGTGTAGTTCCATAGAGATGGCCCGCCGCGTCCCTCGTAAAACCTGCGGAGGGATAAGCTCCATCGTCGCCTCCGCTGAAGCTATATTGGACCGTCTCTTTCCATCCGACGGTCGGCGGAAGCAAATGTAATCCCGGCACAATCTTTCGCCTCACTCCAAATTCAGGCGCTGCCGATGGCGCAAATCCCAACGACCTTATTTTCGAAGCCAGCGGAAACCTCTAGGCACACTGGACAGCGCAGGGTGTTACTCTATTTTCCAATGCAGAAGGTACTGAAAATAAGATTGAGAATGTCGTCGGTTGTCGTCGCTCCCGTCACGGCGTCGAGCGGACGCAGCGCATTATAAAGATCGAGAAGAAGCATCTCGTGCGGGATCCTGGTTTCGGCTGCTTTAACTGCGGCGGCGAGGGCGGTGAGAGATTCTTGCACCAATCCCTGATGTCGGACACTGGTAAGAAATCCAGCCTCGAGTTGCGCACCGCCGTCGCCGCCAATGTGGCGCAGTATTTCAGCACGCAAATCGCCAATTCCTTCACCAGTGAGCGCTGAGACGCGAACCGAGTCCAACTGACCACGGGCCCCTGACCACTGGCCACTTGCCGCCAAATCATTTTTATTGACGACTACAATCGCCGGCCGACCCTCAGCGTGACGCAGCAGTTCGTCATCTTCTTTCGATGGCGGTTGCGAGGCATCGAGTACGATCAGCACCAAATCCGCGTCCGCCAAGGCCTCCATCGATTTGCGAATCCCAATCGATTCGGCTTCATCCAGCGCGTGACGTATGCCGGCGGTATCGACCAGCCGAATTGGAATGCCGCCGATAGCCACTGTCTCACTGACCAGATCGCGCGTGGTGCCGGGCGTCGCGGTGACGATGGCGCGTTCGCGCTCGACCAGCCGGTTAAACAAACTTGATTTTCCGACGTTGGGACGTCCAACAATCGCCAGGGTTAATCCCTGCTGCACGATCTTGCCGTATGCGAACGAAGCTGCGAGTTGCTCCAGCGGCCCGCGGACTGTGGCGATCCGTTCGAGAATGGCCGCGTTCGACAGCACGGAAACGTCATCTTCGGCGAAATCAATTCCAGCTTCGAGCACCGCGATCAGCTCCACCAGCTTTTGCTTGACCGGATGCAGGCGTTTGGACAAAGCGCCGTCAAGCTGCTGCGACGCGACCTTGGCCTGGTACAAGGTTTGCGAATCGATGAGATCGCGAACCGCTTCGGCTTGGGTGAGGTCGATGCGCCCGTTGAGAAAGGCGCGCATGGTGAATTCTCCCGGCTCGGCGAGGCGCGCGCCCGCGGCAACGCAAAGTTCAACGATGTGCCGCAGTATTACGGGCGAACCGTGTGCGGATATTTCGATGATGTCGTCGGTGGTGTAGGAGTGGGGTTTGGCGAAATAGGTGACGACGACTTCATCGATGCGGGACGCAGTATCTGAGCTGTGCTCGGATGGACAGCCGGGGGCGGCTGTCCCTACATTTTCCATAAGCTCGCCGAGGACTGCGCGGCCGGGTTCCAAATCGTACTTCAAGCGAAGCATCGGCCCCGCGATTTCGAGCGCCTTCGGTCCGGCGATGCGGACCACGCCGATGCCGCCTCGTCCCGGCGGCGTTGCGATGGCGATAATCGTGTCGTCAGTGTTCAAGGTGCGATTGTAGCGGTTAGACTAGGAGAACAACCAGAGGCTGAGTATCAGCCGGAAGAAGGCATCCGTGGCTCGAATCGTGAAGCAACCAGCAGTGACGCAAGCAAAAAATAAGTCGGAGGCAGCGTCAGTTACCGACGAGTTAGTGAAAGCCAACGAGCAGTTCGTCAAAGAATTTACTCTGGGAGATCTAGCAGTCCGGCCGCGGCGGCGGCTAGCGGTCCTGGCCTGCATGGACTCGAGAATTCTTTTCGAGCGCTGCCTCGGATTGAAGCCCGGCGATGCCCACATGATCCGTAACGCGGGTGGCATTGCCACCGAGGACGCATTGCGCTCGCTGATCGTTTCCCATCATCTTCTGGATACGCAAGAGTTCATCATCATCAATCACACGGATTGTGGTCTGCTTAAGGTTCAAGAGGAAGTGCTCAAAAAGAAACTAAGCGACAAGATGGGGACGCCCTTCGGCGCGCCCGCGCATTTTCACGCCTTCGACGATCTCGAAGAGAATGTCAGGCAGCAGGTGAAGCGGGTGAAAACGCATCCCTGGATTCCGAAGCATATTCCGGTGCGTGGATTTATTTACGACGTTAAGACCGGAGCGCTGAAAGAGATTACGGGCTAAAAACGAATCAGGGAATTCCGAATTCAGCGAGCTACAACTTTTTCAATCTCCGCCTTCAACTCATCGTACGGCATCGCCCCCGGATGATACATCGCAACTTTTCCCGCTCTATCCAGCAGCACGAGCGTGGGCGTGGTAGAAGCGCCATATACTTCGAAGTTGTATTTGCTGATCGGCACGGGCATGTCGAGAAGCCCCGCATAGAAGCGGTGGCGCACGGCGTCAATGTAGGTGAGTTCGTCGTCGGGCTTGGCATTCTGAACCTGAGCTGTATAGCCGTAAAGGCGGGTGGGACCGATGACCGTCAATCCCTTCGACGCATATTCGGAGCGCAACTGCGTGATGATTGGCGCTTCGCCTTTGCAATCCACACACCAATGCGCCCAGAAGAAAAGAAGGACAGGCGAACCTTTGAGCTGCGCCAGCGTGGGCGGCTTTGATCCCAGGAATTGTTCGGTGTGCAAAGCGGGCGCGGCCTTGCCGTCAAACGAAAGTAGATTGAGATTTTTCTGCAGACGCTCGCGGATCGAAGTCGCGCCATAAGTGCGCAGCGCGGCTTGCAGAAGTGCCGCAGCCTGGGTGCGCTGGCCCCGCGCAGCCAGCACTTGCGATTGAACTTCGATAGCCGCTCCCAAAGCCTGCGGCAGGTGCGGTTCGGCATCCAGCGGACGCTGTTTGAGTAAGTCCACGGCCAATGCGTTCGTCTGTTTCGCATACGCCGCGGCCTGATCGTACTCGCGGGCATTCAGCGCGGCGCGAGCCATCCACGAATAGGCCTCAACATACTCTGGAGTGACGCCGTTCTGCGAACGGTAGGAAGTTAGAAACGAGTCAGCCGCGCTGAAATTATTTTGCGCCAAGGCGGTGCGCACATCTTCCACAATCCCCGCCCAAGCGGGGATAGCCAGCGTCATACATACCAGGAGCCTGCAAAACTTCATATCCTTCATGATGTAACTTTTCGCTCTCGGCTGGCAAATGGGGTGGTGGGGGGCATTTTGGCTTACGCGCTACACCTGTCAAGCTGGAGATCCTTCGCTATGCCTGAAAGACGGCTTCGCTCAGGATGACAAAGTCGTGAAAAATTAAACTGCGCCACTACCGAACTCGTTTTCCCCCGGTTCACTCGAACCGTGTAAAATCTTTTTCTACGAGCCCATCCCTGAAAAGGGTCCCTCCCCTGGGGTCTCGAACTTTTCGGAGGTTTCCCCATGTTCGGTTTCCCCATGTTCGAAGCAGAACTATGCCCCAACTCTGTGCCCACCCCCATCGCAGATACGCCTGCGATCTCACGACGCAAGCCCGCCCGCCTTGCCCTCATGCTCGGCATGATCTTTCTAGCAACTCACAGCGTGGCCGCGGCTCAAACCCTGACCACGCTCTACAGCTTTCAATCCTCCACGGACGCTGTCTTCGTTGACGCTCCCCTGATTATCGATACCGCCGGAAATCTTTACGGAATATCCTCCTCGGGTGGCACCGGAACGTGCAACTACGGCAACTACTGCGGCACATTCTTCGAGATTTCTCCACCTGCAGTGGCGGGCAATCCGTGGACGGAAACGATCATTTACAACTTCAACGTCCAGGGATATGTTCCCCAAGGCACGCTGGTCATGGATAAGACCGGCAGTATCTATCTGACGACCGCTGGAGGCGGACTTTCTCAGACCGGATGCGACGGAGGGGGCTGCGGAGTTTTACTTAAGTTCATCCCGCCAGCGTCACCGGGCGGCACATGGACTCGAAAACTGGTTCACTCTTTCAGCGGCGGAAGCGACGGCGGAGTGCCGAATGGCATTGTGCTCGGATCCGACGGCATTCTCTATGGCGCAACTGATTGGGGTGGAAGCAACGGCGGCGGCACCATGTACAGCGTTCAACTCACGGGCAGCTTTCCCCTCACCACTCTGTATTCGTTCGGCGCGGCCGGCGACGCATCGATTCCTCATCCGCCCATGCGTGATTCTTCGAATAACGTGTATGGCACGTCGACCTATGGCGGGGCTTATGGACTGGGCTCGATTTTCAAATTAACCTCGCCCGCGTCCCCCGGGGGCGCGTGGACTGAATCCGTTCTCTATTCCAGCCAGAACGACAGCATTACAGGTTATGAACCCAGCCAATCGCTGATGCTTGACCGCAAAGGCAATCTCTGGGGAACCATGACCCTCGGCGGCGAGAATAATTATGGGACCATCTACGAACTGGTGGCCGAGGCCAACGGAAGCTGGCGCTACAAAGACATTCATGACAGTGCATCCGTGGACACCATTTACGGTATGATTTTTGACGGCGCCAACGATACTTTCTACGGTTCGAGTCCCTACAACTCCTTCTTTACGCTTTCGCCCCCGTCTGTTGCCGGGGGGACGTGGAGCTATACCACCATCTACACGCTCCCGGCGGATGGAAGCCTGGGAGGGGATCCGCTTGAGGCATTGACGCTCGGCCGGGAGGGAAATCTATACGGCAGCACCGGCGAAGGCGGAGCCTACGGTTACGGGACGATCTTCCGGTTCACTCCGTAACCCAGTTCGTCTTGGAGTGCGGCCTTTTTATTGAGTCATCGGGAGATCGGGCCATAGAGCGATTGGAAAACCAGCTCTTCGTTGCGAATAAAATGCTGATCGTTGCGCCTTTCAATCCCCCGATGACGCAATCGCCCAATCGCTCAATTCTTCAATCGCTCAATTCTTTGCGTCTCGGATGAGAACCACATCCGCGTCCGTATGCCCACGAACCAAAGCCAACTGCTTCCCGTCAAACGACCAGTGAAAATCGAAGATGTGTTCGGAAGAGAAGTTAGTGAGTTGCTTGCCTTTAGAACCATCCAGCGGTTGCAGCCACAGATTGTCCACGCCATTTTCGCGGACGGGATACACCACTCCCTTGCCGTCGCGCGAAAAGTGAACCAATCCAAAACGCGGGCGTTCGAACTCAACCGATTTCACAACCTTCCCGGAGTCCGTCTCCACGACCCCCAGCATTTCTCTGTGCTCTCCAGAATGATGCAGCGTGGGAAATACGGCGAACTTTCCGTCGGGCGAAATATCAAACGTTCCCTGATTCGGCGAATAGGAAACGACTTGCGACGCTCCGCCATCGATTGAGACCTTCGCCAGTCTCGGTTCCGCGCCCTGCTGATTAAAGTAAACGGACTTGCCATCCTGCGAGCACACGGGACTGGTATCCATCTTGTCATTCGTAAGTTGTTTAAGATTGCCTCCCGCATCCATGAGCCAGACGTTTTGCACGCCGTTCTGAAATCTTACGAAGACGACTGAGCCGCCGCCCATTCCACAGGCCCACGGTGCGCCGTCTACTCCCGCACCTTGCGCTACTGTCTTGTTGCCCGTTGCCGAATCAATCACGTTCAGCACGTTCGCCTGATCGGAAATCAAGCGGTTGTCCGCGGTCCAGGTAAAGTTGGTATCGGCCGCTGCGGAAGTAATTTGCCGCGGCTGCGCCGAGGGCGAGTCCGCGGGCATCACCTGTAAATTCCATCGGTCCTCATCCTGCACCGTGGCGAAGAGATGTCCGCTGCTGGCAACGCTAACGTCGGAATAGCTGTTCGTATCGCGCGTCACCGGCGAATAAACGCCTTCCGGATAAGAAACAAATCCAATCTGCGTCCGCGTAAAATTGGAACTCTTTTCTTTTTCCATTACCAGCACGCCGCTGCCATCGGGCAGCCACGCGGGGTGGTCGACAATGCGCTCGATACTGCTAAAAAATGCCTTACTCTGGCCGCTGGATGTATCCACAGCGACCAGCCTCACCAACCCGTTCGCCACATCGAAGGTCTCGCACGCGATCACCTTTCCATCCGGCGACCAGTCGGGGGCGTGCAATCCCTCGCTCATCGGCCCGATGGTTATAATTTTTTCTTCTCCACTGTCCACCCGCCGTGCGATCAACTGATACTTGCCGTGCTCGGGATTGTCATAGCGGACGTATGCAAACTGCTGGCCGTCGGGAGAAAAAGTGATGTTCGAATCCATATCGCTGATCAGCTTTTGCGGAGTTCCGCCCAGCAGCGGCGCGCGATACAAAAATTTCAAGTCAACATTGCCGGGATCGCTGCGCCCAAAGTAAAAATAATTCCCGTCCGGAGAAAAACGCAGCCCGTTGTAATAAACGTCGGCCTGAGGTTCCACCTGCGTGTTGCTATTGGTTGGAACGTTGCGCAGCCACAAGCTCGCCAGTCCGTTGTCGCGCACCATGTTGAGAATATATTTTCCATCAGGAGAAAGCGCGGCGAGCACCGACTTTCCCCCGTCAGTCACTTTCGTGACGGTGAAATTCTGAAAGGGTGCAGGCCGGCTGCGGGCGAACAAGCTGTAAAGGCCGTAACCGGCTGCGGCCAGCAGCACAATCACCACGCCGGTAATGACCCCGGTCCCGACTTTGTTTTGGCGCGCAGCCGTGATCACGGCGGAGCTTCCCGAAGCGCGGTGAGCGGAAGGAACTTCAACAGTGACCGCCCCGGATGGCACGGCAACCGCCGCCGTTGCTGCCGAAGACACTGCTTGCGCCGGCTTACGTCCGGATTCCGTATCGCGCTTCAGCCGTTTCAAATCCCCACGCAAGTCGGCGGCCGATTGGTAGCGCAGGTCGCGATCCTTCTCCAGAGCCTTGCTGATTATTTCTTCCAGCTTCGGAGGCAGCGTTGCGTTCAATTGCAGAGCGGGAACCGGCTCGCGTTCGAGAATGGCGTTGAACACCACTGCAGAGGTTGCGCCAGAAAACGGCAGCCGCCCCGTTGCCATCTGATAGATCACGACGCCGAGAGAAAATAAATCCGTGCGCGGATCAAGCTCTTCTCCGCGTGCCTGCTCCGGAGACATGTAGGCAATCGTGCCCACGGTCGAACCCGGACTCGTAAGATGCACCGGTCCCGGCGAATCCTGCGTCGCGCCGATGGTTTCCATCTGCATTTCAGGCCGGGTCAACTTCGCCAGCCCGAAATCGAGAACTTTTACCTGGCCGCGCTGCGTGATAAAGATATTCGCCGGCTTGATATCGCGATGGATAATGCCCTTTACATGCGCCGCATCAAGCGCATCGGCCAACTGAATGCCCCAATCGAGCATTCGGTCGAGCGGCACAATGCCGCTGGCTAGCCGGCGGTCGAGTGTTTCGCCCTCCAACAACTCCATCGCGATGAACGACTGCTGCTCGCCACTTTCCAGCTGCACTTTCTCAACCGCGTAGATTGTGCAGATGTTGGGATGGTTCAACGCCGAGGCGGTTCGGGCCTCCAGAAGAAAGCGATCCAAAGCAGTCTGATCGCGGGATGACTGCGGAGGCAAAAACTTGAGCGCAACCTTGCGCCCCAGGTCGAGGTCTTGCGCCTCGTAAACAATCCCCATGCCGCCGCTGCCAACTTGTCCCGTAATGCGGTAATGCGAAATGGTCTGGCCAATCATGGCGGAAGAGAGTTCATCTTAGGAGGGACGAAAGAGCCAGTCAAATGCTGCGGGAGAATCGTGCTCGGTGAAGGAGGCTGCCCACTTCTCTGTTTTTCGAGAAATGAGCAGCCCTTTCAATTTCGCCTCAAACCCAAAACCTACTTGGAGAGCACCGTAATGGCGTGAGGCGTGTTAATCATGTACAGCGAACCCGGATCCGGCTTCAAAGCGCGTTGCCGGTTGATCAGCCGATCTCGTTACGCAGCCGCCGCTGCCTGTTCGGCGGCTTCAACCGAATCGAAGAAGCGAAAAAACTGCTCAACGCGGGTCACCTGCAAGGCATGATGAATGCGCTCGCTGACGCCCACTAACCCGAGGCTTCGTTCGCTGTGTTGCCGCGTGACGTAAGCTCCGACCAGCGCGCCGATGCCCGCCGAGTCCACGTAAGGAACGTTCGTGAAATCGATAATCAGCGCCTGCGATTTGTCGGCACGCACCATGGCTTGAAATTCAAACATGGTGGACATAACCAACGCTCCATCCAGGCGAAGGACACGTTGTCCCGCCCGCGATCCGGCTTGGTCGTCAATGCGAAGCGAGTCCTGAGGCATGCGGGAAATATTAACCTGAACGTAACGTCGCGATTGTTAATGCAGTGTTAATTCGCTGGGAAAGCTAAACGGCCGCCGCTTGCTCGCGCCGCTTGGCCTGAATCTCAATGAACACGCTCACCAGCGATACCGCCGCCGGAGTCACTCCAGGGATGCGCGAGGCTTGGGCCAGCGTCCTCGGCTGGACGTGCTTTAACTTTTCCTGCACCTCCCGCGAGAGCCCGCTGACGGAGGCGTAATCGAACCATCCCGGGATCGGACGCTGTTCTGATTTCTTCATCCGGTCCATGGCGCGCTGCTGCTGCAGCAGGTAGCCTTCATATTTAATTTCGGTTTCCACGGACTTCAGTTCGTTGCGAATCTCGGAAGAAATTCCTGCCACGGATTCACGCGGATTTTCACGGATTACGTCTCTTTCAAAAAACTCCGGAGACAGGTGTCGCAAGATCGGAACGAGTTTCTCGATCGTGACTTCGGGACGCTTCAGCAGTTGCGCGAGCGGGCTGCCCACGCTGGATGCAAAAGGCGCTGCCGAGCTTGGCTCGGCTGGACAGCCGGGAGCCTGCCCTGAGCTTGCCGAAGGGGCGGCTGTCCCCAACTGAGCACCCATGATTTCCGTCGTCCCAATTTTCTCCAGCATGTCCACCGTGACCCGTGTGTTTTCCAATGTCTTCTTTATCTTCTCCAGACGCGCTTGCTTCGCTTGAAAATCGTTCCAGGATTCGTCGCTGATCAATCCAACGTGGCGGCCGTGCGGCGTGAGCCGGCGGTCGGCGTTGTCGATGCGTAGGTGCAGGCGAAACTCCGCCCGCGAGGTAAACATTCGATACGGCTCGTTCGTTCCCTTTGAAATAAGGTCGTCGATCAGAATCGCGGTGTAGGCCTCCGTACGATCGAGAATCAGCGGAGGCTGTGCCTTGACCTGCAGTGCGGCATTGATTCCCGCCATTAATCCCTGACACGCGGCTTCTTCATATCCCGAGGTACCGTTGATCTGGCCGGCCAGAAAAAGTCCGGCAATCTTCTTTGTTTGGAGAGTGCGCTGCAGTTCCGTCGGATCAATCGAGTCATATTCAATCGCGTACCCGGGGCGCAACATGTCGGCGCTTTCGAGACCAGGAATCGACTTCAGAATCTCAATCTGAACTTCTACCGGCAACGACGTGCTCATCCCGTTGACGTAAATCTCATGCGTGTTCAGGCCTTCAGGTTCTAGATAAAGCTGATGAGTTTCCTTGTCGGGAAATTTAACGATCTTGTCTTCGATCGAAGGGCAATAGCGCGGCCCGATCGATTGAATCTGTCCGCTATACATGGGCGAGCGGTGCACATTCTCCCGGATGATGCGATGAGTCTCCGGCGTTGTGGCCGCGATGTAACAGGGAACTTGGGAATCATGGTGCGCCACGCGCCGGGTGCGGAAACTGAACGGGGTAGGATCGGCATCGCCCGGCTGCTCCGTGAATCGCGACCAGTCGATGGTGCGTCCGTCGAGGCGCGGCGGCGTTCCCGTCTTCAGCCGGCAGCCGCGCAAGCCAAGGTTCTTCAGCGCTTCTCCAAGAAGAACTGCATTCGGTTCCCCGGAACGACCGGCGGGATATTGCTGCTCCCCGCAGTGAATCAGCCCGTTGAGAAAAGTTCCCGTCGTAATAATCACGGCTTGCGCGCCTACCGTGCGGCCGTCGCGCAGTTTAACCCCCAGAACCCGGGCTTCGGGCTTCGGCTTACCGGCTTCGGCGGATGCATCTTCGCCACCATCGTCGTGCGCTGAAAGATTGGCCGAAGCCCGAAGCCCAAAGCCCGAAGCCCGCTCCAGAATCAGCTCCGCGACTTCCGCCTGCTTGATCTTTAGATTCGGTTGCGCTTCCAGCACCTCACGCATTTTCAGGCGGTACGCTTGCTTATCGCATTGCGCGCGCGGGGACCATACCGCCGGGCCGCGAGATGTATTCAATAGGCGAAACTGGATGCCGACCGCATCCGTGATCTCGCCCATAATGCCGCCCAGCGCATCGACTTCGCGGACAAGGTGCCCTTTGGCGATCCCCCCGATTGCAGGATTGCATGACATCTGCGCGATCAGATCAACATTCAGCGTGTAGAGAGCAGCCTTCAACCCCATGCGCGCCGCAGCCATCGCGGCTTCGCATCCGGCATGGCCCGCCCCCACCACGACTACATCGAATTGTTCAGTGAACTGCATAAATGAAGCGCGCCTACACCTGCTTCTCATTCTACCGGACTTACTATGCGGAGTTCTTTCTCGCGCTGCACCGCATCTGCGCCAGCCTGTGTCCGAATATTTTCGCTCGAACATTCACGTCACAACGAGCGGCTATTTCACACAACCGCCGCTGCGCGGCGCTCTCGATGTGATCGGCATCGACCGCATTATGTTTTCTGTCGACTATCCCTTCAGCCCCAACACGAAAGGTCGCGCATATCTGGATAGTCTTTCCGGCATTCTTAGTCCCGAGGATTGCGCCAAGCTAAGCCACAAGAATGCGGAAATGCTGCTGAAGTTGCAGAGTTCCGCCTTCGTGTAACTTTGTGTCCTTAGTGGTTGGTGAATTTGCGGCACCGCTGCCTGTGATCGCTATCACTTGCCGACCCTCTCCGACGACCGTATAGTAGTCTGTCATACCTGAAACGGAGGCCATCATGAATAGCGCGCAGTTCTTCGAGCAACTGGAAGCGACCATCACGAAGTATGACCTGCTTTGCCATCCGTTCTATAAGGCCTGGGCGGCCGGCGACCTAACGCGCGATGATCTGCGCGAGTATGCCCGGCAGTACTATCATCAAGTCGAAGCGTTCCCCTGCTACCTCGCGGAACTGGCGTTGCGCCTGGACGAAGGGGAATTGCGCCGCGCCGTACTGGCCAACATGTGTGACGAGAAAGGCGCAGCGGGCGGACACGGAAAAGATTCCGTCCCTCATTCTGAACTCTGGCTCGACTTTGCCGAAGGCATGGGCGCGCGGCGGGACATGCTCTTCCACCTGCCCGTGGCTGAAGTGCGGGACCTGGTTCGTTACTTCCACGAAGTAGCCAGCGAGAGCGCGCCCGAAGAGGCGCTCGCCGCATTCTACGTTTACGAATCTCAGGTGCCGCGCGTTGCTAAAGAGAAAGAGCGAGGCTTGCGCGAACTCTACGGTGCCGACGACAAAACTTGCGGCTACTTCTCCCTGCATGCGACCGCCGATATTTATCATTCGAATGTGTGGCGCAAGCAGTTGGAGAAGCGGTTGGCGGCGAATCCCGATGCAGCCCAGGCAGCGCTCGACGCCGCCGAGAAGACAGCTAAGATGTTGTGGCGAGCTTTGGACGGGATTGAAGCGGCGCGCTTGACCTACGCGGCCTGAGTGCGGGTTTGACATGGAGATCGAGCCAATGATTCCTGGAGCCTTTCAGGATCATTGGCTTTTTCTTTGAAACTAAGAGCCGGAAAGCAGAGGAAGAACTGTGGCCAAGGAAATTCCCATCGGAGCACGCGGCGAAGCCCATGAAACGGTCGAGTTCAAGCACACGCTAACCGCGCACCACGAGCAGTTGCCGCCGGTTTATTCCACGCCGGACATGATTCGCCTGATGGAAACCGCCGCTTTTCATGCGTTGCATCCCTATTGCGAAGGCGATGAGATCACGGTGGGAACGTCGATCAACATTCAGCACCGCTCGGCCAGCGGAATTGGCGCGCACATCCATGCGGTGGCTGTTCTAGAATCGTTTGATGGACGCTTCTATACCCTGCGAGTGACAGCTCGCGACGACGCTCAGGAAATTGGACGAGGAACCGTGGGCCGGGCGGTCGTGAGTATCGGCAAGTTTTTGGCTAAAAAGAAAATCGAAAACCAGAGCTGATTTGAGGGCAGAACACTCGTTTTGAAACTAAACTGACGCTATCGCCAACCTTGTAACTACTTTGGTCAACCAATTAACGTGTCGCAATCCCAAACTCCTTTCGGCGTCGGCATCAAGGTTGGTTTAGCTTTTTCCCTTTTTTTTCTCGCGACTATCGGGTTCGCGCAGAATGCACAAGCGGCGGGCAAGGGCAAACCATCCGCGAGAGGCGATGCCGCCCGCGGAAAATACCTCGTGGAAGGCGTGGCCCGGTGCGGCCAGTGTCACACGCCGCGCGACAGTTCTGGCAGCGAAGAACAATCGCACGCGCTCGAAGGCTCGGCAGTCTGGCTCGTCTCCGCACAACCGGTTGCGGATTGGCCGCTTCTCGCGCCACGTCTCGCGCAAACTCCTCCCGGAACCGATGCGGAGATGGTGAAACTCCTAACCACCGGCATATGGCGCGACGGCAAATACTTGCGCCAACCCATGCCTCAATTCCGCATGAGCACCCCGGACGCGGAAGCGGTAGTCGCCTACCTTAAATCCATGGTCTCCGGATCGCAGTAAGTCCCCAGCTGACAGAGCCGAACCTCTAAGGAATTGTTGTCCGCTTTTTACGGCCTTAGGCCGATGTTTTCCTCTTGCGGAACGAACGATCATGGTGCCAGGAGACCCTCAATGAAAATTTTGAATATTACAACTCTATCCTTGGCTGTCGCGCTCCTTCCTGCGGCCGGCCTCGCTCAAACTCAAACCAACGAAATGAAACCCTCCGCCTCGATGGGCGCAAGCCCTTCCCAAGTTGCGCCGAGCGACAAAAAGTTCGTTCGCGAAGCCGCGCAAGGCGGAATGGCCGAAGTCGAACTGGGCAAACTTGCCACCGAGAAAGCGTCCAGCGACGAGGTGAAGAAATTCGGCCAGCGCATGGTTGACGATCACACGAAAGCTGGCAATGAGTTGAAACAGATTGCCGGAGAGAAGGGCATCGTGGTTTCGCAGCAACTCAGCGCGAAAGATAAAATGACGAAAGATCGCCTATCCAAGCTGAGCGGCGAGCAGTTTGATAAGGCTTACATGGCCGACATGGTAAAGGATCACACGCAGGACGTTGCCGACTTCCAGAAGGAAGCCAACTCGGGAGCGGATTCCGACGTGAAAAACTTTGCCGCGAAGACGCTGCCTACGCTGCAGGATCACCTTCGTGAAGCGAAGCAGATTGCGCCTATGACCAAGACCGCGAGTAACGGTCAGTAGGAATAATTCCTCCGTTGTGGATGCCTCATGTCTCGCAAGCATGTCCCCCAAAGCAGCGAGACATGGGGCATCTCATTGCCTACGCCTCGTAAGCTCTTCAGTCTGCCAAAACCTCAGTTGCTACAATCAAACTCCGAACCAAAATGTCCCTGCAATTTCACATCGACGCGACGCGCGGATCGGCGCGCCTGGGCCGCTTGCTCACGCCGCATGGAGAAATCCAGACTCCGGTATTCATGCCCGTGGGCACGGCTGCCACAGTCAAAGCGGTGCCGCAAGATGTGCTGGAAGAGCTCGGCGTACAGATCTTGCTGGGAAACACATACCACTTGTACTTGCGCCCCGGGATAGAAACCGTGCGCCAACTCGGTGGCTTGCATCGCTTCATGGCGTGGCCGCGCGCGATCCTGACGGACTCCGGCGGCTTTCAGGTTTTCAGCCTGAACGAACTCCGCAAAGTCACGGAAGAGGGTGTGACGTTCCGCTCGCATCTTGACGGATCTTCGCACGTCTTCACGCCGGAAAGCGCGATGGCGGCGCAGATCGGCCTGGGCGCCGACATCATCATGGCCTTCGATGAATGCACGGAATATCCCGCCGATCATGCACGGACGAAATCCTCGATGGAAATGACGCTGCGCTGGGCCGAGCGCAGCAAGAAGTATTTTGAAGAGCACAAGCATGAAGTTCCCTGGGCCAGCAACGCTCATGTAGGGACAGCCGCCCTCGGCTGTCCGATCGAGCGCAGCTCGATAGGTTTTCCTGACAGCGCCGGGAATGCTGGCGAGACTTCGGGCCTTCGGCCCGAAGAACAGCCGAGGGCGGCTGTCCCTACATATTCTGAGCAGACGCAATCATTATTCGGCATCGTGCAAGGTGGCATGGATCTCGCCCTGCGAAAAGAATCCGCCGAGCGCACAGTAGAAATCGGCTTCCCTGGCTATGCCATCGGGGGACTCAGCGTTGGCGAGCCGCGGGAGCGAACTCGCGAAGTCATCGAAGCCACGCTGCAATGGCTGCCAAAAGACAAACCGCGATACGTCATGGGAGTGGGCACTCCCGAGGAAATTGCCGAATACGCCAACCTCGGCGTGGACATGATGGACTGCGTTCTTCCCACCCGCGCCGCGCGGCACGGGCTACTGTTCACCTCAGAGGGAAAAGTCTCCATCAAGCAAGCGCGCTATGCCCAGGACGCCGGGCAACTCGATCCCAATTGCGGCTGCCGGGTTTGCCGGCGCTACTCGCGCGCGTACCTGCGGCATCTTTATGCTTCTAATGAAGTTCTGGCGCAAGTCTTAAATACCCTCCACAACCTCAGTTTCTACCTTGACACTATGCGGCGGGTGCGTCATTCTATTCAACTTGGGGAAGAGTCCCGTTCTGTTTAGCGTCTAATCAGCATATGGTCACGACCAAAACCGTGACCTTGGCTGTGGCGACCTCCCCGGATGCAAGCCTGAGCGGTAGATGATCCGGCCCGGAACCGATCAGAACTCCCGTCGTGAAATAACAGGCCCCGTGCGGTAAATGCAGGCGTGGGGGCTTGTTTGCGGTGTTCGTGGTAAGTTCGCGGGGTCGTGAGCGGCGGTTCGCGGTGTCGTAACGCAGTGTCGCAACGCGGTGTCGTAACGCAGTGTCGCAATAAGACAGTCTCATAAAATGAACCTTTTTTTAGCAATGCAAGCGGGAAGCGGCGGAATGGGGTGGCTCAGTGTCGCTCCTCTAATCTTCATTTTTGCGATCTTTTATTTTCTGTTGATTCTTCCGCAGCAGCGCCGGCAGAAGAAGTGGACCGCCATGCTCGACTCTCTAAAGACTGGCGATAAAGTCGTCACTAGTGGCGGCTTGCGGGGAACCATCATGGCCCTGAAAGACGATTCCGTTCACCTGCGCGTTCCGCCCAATAATATTGTCGTGGAAGTAACCAAGGCCTCCGTCACGCAGGTCACTACAACGGAGGAAGAAGTAAAGGTCAAATAGTCGGGGCACAATTTCAAATCCGGATTTCGCATATTTAAAGTCTGATTCGTAAAGTCTGATTCGTAAAGAATGTCATGAACAAAAACCTTACCTGGAAACTGGTCGTCATCCTCGCCACGCTGGTCGTCTTCCTCTTCGGGATCTTCGGCATTCCCCAAAGCTTTTCCGGCCAGGGCCTGCTCGACGCCATGACCAAACGCATTCAGCTCGGCTTGGATTTAAAGGGTGGAACGCATTTGATCCTGCAGGTGCAGGTCAATGACGCCGTTAAAATCGATTCCGACAATGCCATTGAAGTGCTGAAAGAACAGCTCAATAAACGCAAGATTGCCTATTCCGACATCTCGCAGCCTGATCCGCAGAACAATCCCGACAAGGTTGTGCTCAAGGGCGTGCCGACGGAAGGCCGCAAAGACTTGCTCGACATCGTTTCCGAACGCCTCTCCGAATACAACGCGACCTCGGGACCGGAGAACACCTACATCCTTACGATGAAGCCGCAGATGCTCAGTGACCTGAAAAATAAGGCGGTCACGCAGGCGATTGAGACCATCCGCAACCGCATCGATTCGCTGGGCGTGAGCGAACCGACCATTCAAGAGCACGGCCTCGGCCAGTATCAGATTCTGGTGCAGTTGCCGGGAGTAGACGATCCGGAACGCGTGAAGGGCATTATGCAGTCCACAGCCATGCTCGAGATCAAGCAGGTTTTGGGTGGGCCGTATGCCAGCGAGCAGGCGGCGCTGCAGGATAAGGGCGGAATCGTTCCGGCGAATGCGATTCTGCTGCCGGGGCATGCCGCTCCCGGCTCCGGCGTGGGGGATCAATCTTGGTATTTCGTGTCGCGGGTTTCCGCGGTCCGCGGAAAAGACTTGCGCGACGCCCAAGCCGGCACTGACCAAAACGGCCAGCCCAATGTGCATTTCACTTTGACGGGTGAAGGCGGACAGCGCTTCTATAGTTTCACTTCTTCGCACGTCGGCGAAAGCCTCGGCGTGGTTCTAGACAACAAAGTGATGGAGGTCGCGAACATTAAAGAAGCCATTCGCGATACCGGCGAGATCAGCGGCGGCAGCATGAGCCAGCAGGCGGCCAAAGATCTCTCGATGACCTTGCGTTCCGGCGCTCTACCGGCAGGTATTAAGTATCTCGAAGAACGCACGGTCGGCCCATCACTTGGTACCGATTCGATCCGCGCGGGCGTGCGGGCGGCCATCATCGGCATGCTGGTGGTTCTCGCTTTCATGTTGATTTACTATCGCGCGGCGGGAATCAATGCGGATCTGGCGCTGATTCTAAATCTCGTTATACTGCTCGGCTTCATGGGCTACGTTGGCGCAGTGCTGACGCTGCCTGGAATCGCCGGAGTGATTCTTACCGTAGGTATGGGCGTGGATTCGAATGTGCTGATATTCGAGCGCATCCGCGAAGAGTTGCGCAATGGCAAGACGCCGCCCTCGGCTGTAGACCAGGGCTTTAGCCACGCCTGGATTACCATCGTGGATACCCACGTCACGACCATCGTGTCGGCGGCAATCTTGTTTCTCTTCGGAACCGGCCCGGTGCAGGGGTTTGCAGTCACACTCACGTTCGGTTTGCTGGCAAACCTGTTCACCGCTGTATTCGTATCGCGCACCATCTTCGACTGGATTCTGAGCCGGAAGCAGCGCGGCGAAGCTTTGAGCATTTAGTGGAATTGAGTTATCGAGCGATTGAGTGATCGAGTGATTGAAAATCGGTAACGACCAGCGGTGTTCAATCGCCCGATGACTCGATCGCCCAATCGCTCAATTTAAACCGAAGTCATAGATCTTATAAGGGGTCGAACTTGGAGTTCTTTCGCAATACAAACATCGATTTTCTGGGCAAGAAGTGGTATTTCCTCGCCTTCTCGCTCGTATTCAGCGTGGCCGGCCTGTGTTCTATTTTGTTCTGGCACGGTATTCCTTACGGCGTGGATTTCCGCGGCGGCACTCTGGTCTACGTGAAGTTCTCCCATCCGCCGGATGACAACGCGCTGCGTGCCGCCATGGACCGCGCCGGCCTGCACAATGCAAAAATCCAGCGCTACGATGTGCCGTCGAACAACGAAGTTCTGATCGACCTTGACGTGCAGGAGACCAACGAGCAGGCCCTTGACAACGGCAAGATGAAGATCATCAACACGCTCGAAACCAACGCCCCGCCAGGCAAGCAGGACCTGAACAACTCGAGTTCTCTGGCCATCAAGAATTTTCTAATGGATAAAGACCCCATGCATCTGGGCTCGGATGCCGACCAGAAATACACCCAGCAGGCGCAAGCCGTGGTCGACGCCCGCGATAAGGGGCAGGGCGGTGTGCTGAGCTCATTCGATCAGGTGAAGGGTTCCGTAGACCCGGCCGTAGCGGCAGCTTTGCCTGACGGTTTCTTCCTCTCCGACTTCGGCGTGCGCAACGTCGAGATCGTTGGCCCGCAAGTTGGCGCGCAGCTGCGCAAGCAGGCCTTGCTGGCCACGGCTTACTCGCTTGCCGGAATGCTGATTTATCTGGCGCTCCGCTTTGAATGGATCTACGGCGTGGCCGCTGTAGTCACCGTTTTTCACGATACCCTGATCACAGTCGGCTTCTTCTCGCTACTGAACAAAGACATTTCTCTCACGGTAATCGCCGCCATTCTGACTTTGATTGGTTACTCTAATAACGACACGATCGTGGTATTTGACCGCATCCGCGAAAACATTAAACTCATGCGGCGGGAGAAACTGTCGGAGATCGTCAACCGAAGTATTAATCAGACTTTAAGCCGAACCATCTTGACAGCGGGGCTAACCTTCCTTACCGTACTTGCACTCTATTTGTTCGGAGGCGAGGTGCTTCGTGGATTCAGCCTCGCGCTGGTCATTGGCATTCTGATTGGCACGTATTCTTCGATTGCGATCGCAGCTCCCATCCTGGTGGCTTACCAGGACTGGAGAATTTCCAAGGGCAAGCGGACTGTCGCTATGCCTGCCCGGGTACGGTAAGAGCCTGATAGCGAAAACGCGATTCAGGGTGGAGCCTTTATGGGTTGCCTGGTGAAAGCAGTGGCGGCAATCCAAACTGGCCCGGTTAGCTTTCAGGAGAACCGCCCGGGTTTGGGGAGCAAAGAGGATACTGTCGGTGTCTAAGCTTACGTAAGCTCTATAGTGGGGAGAAAACTATGTTTGAAGATAGCCTTCTGGAATCCGGCGGCAGGCTGAAGACAAAACGGGGACGAACGACGACTTTCGCGATCTTCCTGGAAGTCATCGTGATC
>Ga0302320_10009752_pt1 | contig 20573 bp, 16 predicted proteins | sample Bog_T0_3_FD_202130 | JGI IMG/M metagenome (GOLD analysis project Ga0302320, IMG submission 202130) | Peat permafrost microbial communities from Stordalen Mire near Abisko, Sweden - Bog_T0_3 | ecosystem: Environmental > Terrestrial > Soil > Wetlands > Peat | place: Sweden: Abisko, Stordalen Mire...
AAGATCGAATGGCGGCAGAAACGCTCGAGAGGGAGATTCGCGACCGCACCGGGATGAGATTGTCGATCGAATCGGCGACCTCAGCTCCCAAAACTGCAGGACACATTTCCTTAGGCCGGCTTTCCGATCGCGGTTTGCGTTCCTATCTCGAATCCCAAGGAGTGAAAATCGGCGACGACCTGGGCGACCAGGGTTATGTCGTTCGCGCGACCGACTCCGGCGTTCTAGTCGCCGCCCGAACCGCCCAAGGCGTCTTCTACGGCGTGCAGACCCTTCGCCAACTCTTGCGGCCTGAAGGCGCGACCGGCAAGTCGCTCGCCATTCCTGCCCTCATCATTCGTGACTGGCCCAGCATGGAGTGGCGCGGCGTGAGCGACGATATCAGCCGCGGTCCGATTCCCACCCTCGACTACCTGAAGCTCCAGATTCGCACCCTGGCCGAGTACAAAATCAATCTGCTCGGCTTCAATATGGAAAATGTTTTCGACTTCAAATCCCAGGCGCTGGTTGCTCCCGAAGGCGCCGCGTTGACGCAGGCCGAGATTAAAGAACTCGCCGACTACGCTAGCAAGTACTACATCACCCTCTTGCCCGAGCAGCAGGCTTTTGGCCACCTTCACCAGTTTCTAAAATACGAAATCTATTCCGATCTTGCCGAGACGCCGCATGGGCACGTTCTTACGCCCACCAATCCTAAAACCTACGACTTCATTCGCCAGGTTTACGGAGAGGTCGTCCCCTTATTCCCCGGCCCTTTTTTTCACATCGGATCCGACGAGACCTTCGAACTCGGCCTCGGCAAAACGAAAGATCTCGCCGCCCAGCAAGGCCTCGGCCGCGTCTACCTTGAGCACCTGCAAAAAGTGTTTGAGATCATGAAGCCTTATCACAAGCAACTTATGTTCTGGGGAGACATTGCAGTCAAGTATCCGGAGTTGCTCACGATTCTTCCGAAAGACATGATTGCCGTTCCCTGGGACTACGATCCGAAGCCGAGCTACGAAAATATTATTACCCCCTATACCAATGCCGGGCTGCGTGTCGTCGTTGCTCCCGGAGTCGGCGACTGGCGCGCCATCTGGCCCGACCTTGAAAACGCCTTCGTCAACATTCGAAACTTCGTTCGCGACGGCCAAAAGCATCAGGCTCTCGGAATGCTCAACACCACCTGGAACGATGATGGCGAATCCTTAGTCGATATGAGTTGGCCCGGACTGGTCTTTGGCGCCACTGCGAGCTGGCAGCCGGGCGAATCAAGCATCGACGACTTCAAGAGCAGCTATGATTGGGCCTTCTACCGCAATGACGACGCCACCTTCGCCGGAGTCATCGACCATCTCGATCGTCCCCACACCCTGCTTGCCGGAGTGAAACTGGACAACGCGAGCCACGATCTTTTCTGGACCGATTCTTTCAGCCAGGCAGGCGCGAACACAGCAGCCACGGCAATACCCATCACTCATGACTTGCGCGTGAACGCGGAACAGGCGACCATCTCACTTCTGCAAAATCGAGCGAAGGCCCATCTCCATGCCGAAACCCTCGACGACATGCTGCTGGCCGCCGAGCATTTGGATACGCTCGGTATGAAGCTGCAATTCACCTCTGAAATCAGCCATTACTATTGGGACGCTTATCAGAATCCGGCCGACACGGCCCGCGCGCAGGGCGATCTCGATGAAATCGTCGACATCAACGGGCGTCTCCAGAGTCTGCGCGATGCAATCACCGAGATGCGTGGCAAATACGCCGATGGCTGGTTTCGCGAAAATCAGCCCTACTGGCTCGATAACGCTCTCGTCCGTTACGACAATCTTGCGATGGAGATCCAGCAGAAGATCGTCGCCGTGCAGGCCGCGCAACGCCAGTTCTGGACCACGAAGACTTTGCCCGATCCGCAGCAACTAGGATTTTTTCTAAAATAGCCGCGGGTCTTGCAGTTGTTTTGAAAGGGCGCAGCTTTAGCTGCGCCGCCGGGCGCCCTATCCTAACGTCGCGCTTTTTGCGACGTTAGAGCCCGCCCTGAGCGAAGTCGAAGGGGTGGGATTCCACAAATCTAGCCGCTCACGTTTTCGCGATGCGCAACGATTTTTGGGAAGGGCACGAGTTCACTCGTGCCGTTATCTCGTTCCAAATGTGTTGCGCTTTAGCGTCTGGGGGACGACACTCACTTTTCCGACTCTATGTTTTCCACGCGCACAAACTGGCGTCTCGCCCCCAACGCCCTCACCCGCGCGCTCGAAGCCGCGCGACTTTCCGGCCACAAGCTTCTCGATCTCAGCATTTCGAATCCAACCGACGCCGGCATCCGTCCCGACACAAAAGAAGTGCTGGCCGCGCTGGTGCATGACGGAGCAATGCATTACGACCCGCAACCTCGCGGATTGCTGCACGCTCGCCAAGCTGTATGCCGCTACTATCGCGGCTCTCACGCGGTTTTCAATCTCGATCCGGATCGCCTGCTACTCACCACCAGCACTAGCGAGGCCTACTCCTACATCTTTCGCCTGTTGTGCAATCCGGGAGACGAGGTTCTGGTTCCCAAGCCCAGCTATCCGTTGTTCGAGTTTCTCGCCGACCTCGCCGACGTGAAACTCGTTCCCTATCCGCTGCTCTACGATCACGGATGGCAGATCGACTTCGACTCCCTCTACAAGGCCGCAACTGCCCGCTCGCGAGCCGTAATTCTGGTTCATCCGAATAACCCGACGGGCTCCTATGTCGCGTTGAAAGAAACTGCGGCGCTCAACACTTTCTGCCAGGAGTACGGCCTGGCCTTGATTGTGGATGAAGTCTTTCTCGACTACGCCCACGATGGCGCTCTCCGCGAAAGTTTCGTCAGCAACTCCGAAGCGCTGACCTTTACCCTCAGCGGAATTTCGAAAATCTCGGCACTGCCCCAAATGAAGCTGGCATGGCTCGCGACCAGCGGACCCGAAAAAGCTGTTTCCGAAGCTGGCGCGCGTCTTGAGATTATCGCCGATACATTTCTCTCACTGAACGCGCCCGTTCAATTCGCCGCGCCGACTTTCCTTGATCAACGCAAACAGATTCAACCGATTTTGCTCGACCGCTTGCGTTCGAACCTCGCGGAACTCGACCGGCAAATCGCCGCCTATCCCGCCTGCGTGCGCCTGGCCGTCGAGGGTGGATGGTACGTCGTTCTTCGCGTGCCCGCGCTCGGCAGCGACGAAGACCTTGCCATTCGTTTGTTGCGCGAGGCGCACGTCCTAATCCATCCCGGACACTTTTACGACTTCCCCACCGACGGCTATCTGGTCCTCAGCCTGATCACCGAACCCGCCGATTTCCGCGAAGGCATCGCGCGCCTGCTGCCGATGGTCGGCGCCTGAAGGTAGTTCGGAAGTGAGTTGTCCAGTTGCTCGTGATCCGGAACATCCGTGCCAGCTCCGCTCTTCCTCGTGGTATTCTTCTCGCCGTTTACTGAGTTCGGAGAATTCATGTCCATCAATCGTCGCGGATTTCTAGGTTCTGCAATTGCTACATCGCTGGCCACAGGTCTGACCGCACACGGCCTCAACGCGCAAAACCAAAACAAAGATAAATCGCGGGACGACGCGCACGCTCCCGCCAATCCGTTCGGCCCCGCCAAGCGCCCGATCATCGTCTGCGCGCACAACGGTGTCAACTATCTCGACGACGCGTTCGCTTTCTTGAAGGGTGGCGGTGACACGCTGGACGCCGCGATTCGCGTCGTCAAAGGTCCGGAAGACGATCCCAACGACGATACGGTCGGGCTTGGCGGACTTCCCAACGAAGAAGGTGTCGTCGAACTCGATGCCTGTTGTATGCACGGGCCAACGCGGCGCGCGGGATCCGTCGGCGGCGTTCGCAACATCAAGAATGTCGCCCTCGTCTCGAAGGCCGTCATGGAACATACCGGACACGTGATGCTGGTTGGCGAAGGCGCGGAGCGCTTTGCCGTTGCCCAAGGTTTCCCCCGCGAAAATCTGTTGACCGAGCGCTCCCGCAAAATCTGGCTGCTCTGGAAAGAAAATCATTCGACCAACGACTGGTGGGGGCCGGGATTGGCCGACCCGCACTGGAAGGCGCCTGCGCCCACACCCGACACTCCGCAAGCGAAAGTTTGGCAAGCGCCACCATGGAAAGAACGCATCGAACTCCTCGCAGAACGCGCCGCACAACTCGGCATCGAACCCGAATTTCGTATGGCTGCGATTCGCCGCGTCCTGTCGCCTCCGACCGGAACGATTCACTGCTCAGCGCTCAACGACAAGGGAGAAGTTTCCGGCGTCACAACCACCAGCGGACTGGCTTTTAAACTCCCTGGGCGTGTCGGTGATTCCCCAATTATCGGTGCTGGCTGTTATACCGATCAGGATGTGGGGTCGGCAGGCGCGACGGGCTCAGGAGAAGAGAACATCAAAGTCGCGGGCGCCCATACCATCGTCGAAAATATGCGGCGCGGCATGTCTCCGCTCGACGCCGGACTCGACACGCTGCATCGCATCGTCCGCAACTACAACAACGACATGACCAAGCTTAAGTTCATCGATATGACGTATTACATCCTGCGCAAAGATGGAGCGTATGCGGGTGTCTCCCTGTGGGAAGGTTACTGGGAGGCCGATAAGCACCAGATCGCGGTCCACGACGGCGTGAAGCGCTCCGAGGTAACAGTCTCAATCTTCAAAGGCCCCTCGCATGATTTCCCACCCATGCCCGCGCTGCCGAAAGAGTTGACTCAGGATTCCGTCTATGTCAAGTGAACCCCTTGGGTCACGCTAACCTTTAGCAGGGTACAGGAAACTCCGATTCGAAGTGCTTTTGGGAAGGGCACGAGTTCTACTGGTGCCGCTAAGTCGTTCCCAATGTGTCCCGCTTCAGCGCCCCAGGGACGACTCCTTGCATCCTCGATTATTTGTGGCAGGACCGAAATATAAGGACGTTTATAAACGTACAATACTGTACTAACATATTGTACAGATTATATTGTTCACATTATATTATGCGTACAATGTTCCACGTGGAACACTGTACGTACAAATCGCCCGGAAGAAAAATGGTTTCTCACCGGCCCGATGGCCCCAGGTTCCCCGCCCGACTCGACTTATAGGCGTAGATCACCGCCAGCAGCGGCGGTGCCAGCAGGAATCCCCAGAAGGGAATCAGGAAGCCGAGGACCAACGGCGCGAGAATCGACGCCCAGATAGGGACGCGAGCCGAACGGCGCATGAGGTAGGGCTGGAGCAGCAATCCATCGACCACGACGATCACCGCATAGAGGATGAGAACGTACAGCGGATGCTGCCAGTCCTGCCAACGGAGGGCGGCTGCCAGGACGGGACCGAGTAGTCCGAGGATCGGTCCGAAGTGGGGGATGATTTGTAACGTGGCGGCTAGCACCGCCCACAGCGGGGCCCAGGGCACGCGGATGATCCAGAGACCGAGGAGCCAGAGGAGTCCAATGGCGACGGAGTCTTGCACTTGGGCGATCGCCCATCGCTTCAGCGCGGAACCAGTGATGCGAAGGTGATCGGATGCGTTCACGAGTACTCCCAGACCTGCCCTGAAACGGCGCGGCTTCAGCCGATCCGTTGAGCCTCAACACAGAGAGGGCCTCAGCCCAGTTATGAGATGCGTTCTTGGCGTCCGGTGGACGGGACAGAAAACTTGTCGGCGAATTCCGGAGGGAGCGTAGGCGTGCCTCCGGGTTGCGAGCAGACATAGCGGGCGACTTCGTTGGCGATGCTGTTGATTTCGTCGAGGTCCATTCCACGCAGCAGGCCGTGAACGAGCGCGGCGGTGAAAGAGTCTCCGGCCCCCACTGTGTCGACTACTTCGACTGGACGCGAGATGCAGTCGGACCAGCGTTCTGTATTCTCGTCATCCGCCGAGCTACGTTTTTGATAGAGCAGGCTGCCATGGGCTCCGCGGGTGAGGGCGACCAGTTGCAGGTTGAAAATTTCGGCGAGGCGTCTGATTTGATTGCGCGTCTGAGATTGCGGGGACATCGGGGCCGACGCCTTCGTTGCTGGGCCCGGTGCTGACCCGCGGGCAGAAGTGTCCGCGCCACACGTGTCTGCTAAACACGGGCTTTCTAGATTGAACATGGCGGCTAGAGTGGGGAGTTCGTCGTCGTTCATTTTGAGGACGTTCGAATGCTCGAGCGATTCCTCGATCACTTCGCGGGAATAAAAATTCTGGCGCAGGTTGATGTCGAAGACGCGAAGTGCGCGGGGCGGGGTGGCAGCGACAAGCTGACGGATGGCTTGACGCGAAGCGGCACCGCGTTGCGCCAAACTTCCGAAGCAGAAGGCGTCGGCGGCTCTGGCGTAAGCGAGCGCTTCGGGTGTGGCGGCGATGTAATCCCAGGCCACGTTTTGCTGGACCGTGTAATGCGTAAGGCCTTCGCCAGAGAGTTCGACCTTCACGGTTCCAGTGGGAGCGGATTCATCCACCTGAATCGCACCTTCGGGCAGGCCCATGTTGCGCAGACGGCGGATGATTTCGCGTCCGTATTCGTCATTTCCGAGCCGTGTAATGATGGCGGCTTCAGCGCCGAGAGCGTGGGCGTGATAGGCGAAATTGGCGGGTGCGCCGCCCAACTGCGGTCCAGTGAGCAGCAAGTCCCACAGGATTTCTCCCACGGCGATGATTTTCAGCGAGGACATTCCGTTTCCCTGAACATGGTCGATCGACATGGCGACCTATATGATGCCCATCTGCTTTTGAATTTGCTCCAGTGGGACGCCCTTTGTCTCGGGAACCATGGTGGCTACCCAAATGAGTTGCAGGACCATCATCCCGCAAAAGAAGGAGAAGACATAGCCGGTCGGAAAGTAAGTCACCATGTGCGGGAAGAATGTGGTCAGCAAGGCGGCGAAGATCCAATGGGTGAAACTGCCGAGAGCCTGGCCTTCGGCGCGATGGCGGTTGGGGAAAATTTCGGAGATGAAGACCCAGATGACGGTGCCCTGGCCGACTCCGTGGGCGGCAATAAAGGCGAAGATGCAGATCGGTACGATGGAATAGTGCTGTGTGAAGAAGGCCCATGCAGTGAGGCCGAGCGAAGCGATGTATCCGAAGGAGCCGATGTAAAGAAGAGTACGGCGGCCGAGGCGGTCGATCAGCCAGAGTCCGACAAAAGTGAAAATCAGATTCGTGATACCAATGCCGATGGACTGCAGAAGTGCGGCTTTGGTACCGAGTCCGGTGAGTTCGAAGATGCGGGGCGCGAAATAGAGGATGGCGTTGATGCCGGAGAGTTGGTTGAAGAACGCGATCAGGATGGCGAGCATGATCGGTTTGCGCAGGCGCCGCGTCCAGAAGTGCGCGGCGGAAGTGCCTTCTTTCGCGGAAGCGGCGACGATTTCGTTGGCGACCGCTTCGATGTCGGCCGGTGGAGCGCCGGGTTGAATCCGTTGCAGAATGATCTGGGCGGCCGCTCGATCGCCTTTTTTGGCGATCAGCCAGCGCGGACTTTCGGGAAGTCCCAAACAGAAAAGCGCGTAGATCAGAGAAGGGAAGGCGGCAACGCCGAGCATCCAGCGCCAGGCGTTTTCACCGACTCCGGCGAGCAGGGCGTTCGAGACGAATGCGATGAGGATGCCGAAGACGATGTTGAACTGAAACATGCCGGCTAGCTGCCCGCGGTGTTTGGGGGGCGCGATTTCGGAGATATAGAGCGGGGCAGCGATCGTCGATATGCCGATGCCTAGGCCTCCGATGACGCGAGCGGCGATAAATAGGGAGACGTTGGTGGCGAGAGCCGACCCGACGGCGCCGACAAAGTAGAGAACGCCGATCCAGAGCAGCGTTTTCTTGCGGCCGAAGCGGTCGGTGGGCCAGCCTCCGATTAAGGATCCGACCACGGTGCCATAGAGTGCGGAGGCCATGGCGACGCCGTGCAGCTCAGGGCTTAATCCCCAGAGAGATTGAATCGTTTTTTCCGCGCCGGAAATCACGACGGTGTCGAAACCGAAAAGGAATCCCGCAAGAGCCGAGGTGAGCGACCAGAAGAAGACGCGAGCATTCATAGGTTGGAGGAAGTCGGAAAGCGCTCCCACGATAAACGCATCGGACGCGAGACGCAATCGGGAAGTCGGAAACGCGCCACAGCGGCTGACGTTAGGGATGGATCGTTCTAGGTATCAATCAGTGCAAGGGCGTTGACCACGAAGGGGCGCGGAGGTTTGCGAAAGGCAGCAGGTCGAGATCCGAGATGGGTTGATATTGGACCCTGTGGGCGGTGGGCGAACTTGAACGGGGCGGTTCTAGCGTGTATAAACATTGAGGAAGCACGATGCCGGGTGCAGTGGGTTCCGCTGCGAAAACCAGGCGGGAAGTTTGGTTCCGGCGTGCGCCGTGCAGGTGGCGATTTTCCCTCAACTGTCCTGCAAGTCATTGATTGGAAAAAGCGGAAGTGGTGGAATTGGCAGACACACCATCTTGAGGGGGTGGCGCCGAAAGGCGTGGGGGTTCAAATCCCCCCTTCCGCACCATAGCAATCCTAGTGCAATGCGCGACAGCGCTATTTTCGAAATCTGAGCTTCGGCTCGCCGGGAGTTTGTTTGCATGCTGGTTACGGTTCTGATCACGATTGTTCACGTCATCGTCTGTTTTTTCTTGATTGCGGTCGTGTTGCTGCAGAGTGGAAAGAGCGGCGATCTGGCCGCGGCTTTCGGCGGGCAGGGTAGCCAGACGGCTTTCGGGCCGCGGGGTGCGGCTTCGGTACTGTCGCGGGCGACGACCTGGTCCGCGATTATTTTTATGGTGACATCGATTACGCTCTCGATCTTTGCGGCGCGCAAGATGGGACCCACGTCGGTGTTCTCTGGGGTTAAGCCTGCCACAACAAAGTCTCAGCCGATTACTCCGGCTCCTGTGGCGCCTCCAACGGTTCCGCAGAATCAGGCGCCCACGCAAAAGTAAGCGCGTTTTTTCAGTACGGCTGTTTGTCGGATTTCCAGGCAGCCCTGATTGTCTTCTCTTTTTCGAAGTTCATTTTGGACGGGCGGAACGCCCGTCACCACACTAGCCACCCCGAGCACAACTCTATTTTTGCAGGTAGGGATTCTCGTCCCTTTCTTGACCTATGGTTGTCTTCGGCCCGTGGCCGGGGATCACGACGGTTTCGTCAGGCAGCGTCAAAACACGATCATGCAGGGAGTGCATAATTTTTTCGAAGGAGCCTCCGGGGAGATCGGTGCGTCCGATGCTGCCGGCGAAAAGCGTATCGCCCGCGATCAGTAATTTCTCCACCGGCAAGTAGAGGCAGACGCTGCCTTCGGTGTGGCCGGGAGTGTGGAGAACATTTGCTTTCAGGGCACCCGTCTGCAGCGATTCGCCATCGGCGATGCTCGACTCAATCGCAACGTCCCCTGGCGACGCCATGCCGAGCCACTCGGCCTGCACGTCTAACATCTTCAACAACGCATAATCATTCTGATTGAGCAGGATGGGCGCGCCAGTCTGGGCGCGGAGCTTCATGGCTCCGCCGACATGATCGATGTGGGCATGGGTGATGACGATCTGCTTGACCTGCAGTTTGTACTGTTTAATCAACGCGAGAATGTCAGCGATGTCGTCGCCGGGATCGATGACCATGGCTTCGTGCGTGGTCTCGTCTCCGATGATCGAGCAGTTGCACTGCAAGGGACCTACGGGGAGGATCTTGTGGATCATGCGTTCCAATTCTCGCTCAGCGCGAAAAAATCTGCCACGCGCGAGGTCAGAAGTAAGAGGTCAGACTGCGAAAGTAAAAGCGGGATAACTTTCGATTCAGCGGTTTTATGCAAACTGACCTCTCACCTTTGACTTCTTCTTACGATGCCGCGGCGATCGGGCCGGTACGGGTTTGGTCAGAGCGGAAGCGGAGCAGGGCGGCGATGTTGCCGGCGCGGTCAAGATCGAAGTTTTCTTTCAAATAGAACAGTTCGATGTCACGGCGAATGGCGATGGGAATGATGGCATCACACACATCGGCCATTTCGCGGGTGCGGCGACCGCAGGCTACGCAGGATGTGACCAGGTGGGCGTCGAGGTGTCCGCAGCCGGAACACTGGACGGCACGGGCGGAGTAATTTTCGTCCAGGAAAATCGCCTGTACCTCTCCAGCTTCCAAGGCTTGCAGCACACGACGCAGGCCAGCGACGCCGCGACTGTTGGCCTTCGCGAATTCGAGTGCCTGGCCGACTTCTTTTGAGCCTCGTTCATCGATCCACTGCCCCAGTAAGTTGCCGGCGCGCCGGCGAATTTCTTCTTCGGACACGCTGGCCACGTCGGCAGAGAAGCGTCCGATCAATCGTTGTTTTACGTAAGGATGAAGCTGGGACTCGAACTCAGACCAGTTCGCGTCCAGGCATCCGACGATGAGGCGGTCCCAGACGCCTTTTTCGTAATCGGTTCGCAGGCGTTCGGCGACGGCCTTGAAATGCTGGAGGGCTTCTTCGGCAATGCGTCGCGCAGCGTGTCCGCCATCGTAGCCCTTAAAGCCATCGCTGGAAGAGTTACGGGAGAGCAGGTGAATGATGGCTTCGCGTTCGCGCAGATCGTCGAGGCGTAGATCGAAAAAGCGCGCGCGCTGGCGGTCAACCATCACCACGCAGAGGGCAGGTTGAGCTCCCAGCAAGGCGGCCAGCGGTTTCAACTGAAAACGTTGCTGGATATAGATGTGAGTGCCACCGAGTTGGGGCGGAAGGTCGAACTCTTTCCAGAGATTCTGCGCGGAACAGGCAAAGACGGCTTTGGCTCGCGACGCTCCGCGGAGACTCGTGGCCACGTCGAGAATGCGATCGAGGTCGGCGTGGAGCGGTCCGTTCTTGCCGGCGGCTCCGGCACTTTGCAGCGCCTGCTTAAGCACGTCCTTGGCGACAATGGACTCGCGGCGATGCGAGCGGTCCTGGGGAGGGTCGGGTTGAAAGTAGAAACTGAGAGCACTGGCCCCGCTGGACTCGTCTGCCTGAAAAGCCGCCAATTCACGGATTTCGTTGCGAGTGATCATCTCAAATGCTCCTTAACATCGCATGCCTCTTGAATACGCTTTGAATTCGAATTCGTAAAATCCGAATTCAAAAGATGGATAATGCGGTACTCCATTGGGATTGCCGCGACGCCTGAAGATTAGATTCGAGTTTTGGCTAGGGGTTCGCCGTGGAATTCACCGGCGAGCGACGGCGCCCGACGAATACAGTCGCGGGCTCGCTGCACCGAATCGCGTACGGCCGCTAGAGGACGCAAAGTGATGGAAGAAATTTCGTCGAGCGAAAAACCCTCGATTCCATAGAGCAGAAAAGCCTCGCGATCGGACCGGTCGGCTTGCACCAGGGCAGCTTGCACCAGGGCGACCATTTCGTCGGAGTAAGCTTCCTGCTCGGGAGTGGAGACCCGGCGATCGGGGATCGTACTTTCGCGCGTCCAAGTTTCATCGGGCTGACGGAATTGAAGTCCCGCTTCGTCGGACGCTTCTACATTCCTCTGGCGACGGCCATCTTCGAGGTGGATCGAGGTTTCGATCTCCAGCAGTCGCGACGTCATTTCGTTCATCGATTCCAAGGCCAGACGATAGAGCCAGGGCTCGAGGGCCAGTTTCTCGGGGCGATCGTGGTCGCTGAGGGCGCGGGCGATGACTTCGTTCACGACCTCGCTAGTAGCGAGGCCATCCTCGGGAATCTCTTCGACGGACCGGCGGAAAGAAAGTTCGCGGTCGACAAAACGTTCGAGGCGGGGGAGGTTCGCGTCGACGTAAGAGCCGATGTCGTCCGCGGAGATCGTAGGTGGCAGAACAGCGGCTAGCGACTGCTCGAAGGGAACACCGAGTTCGCGAGATTCTTGTGGCCCGCGACGCCAGTGCCGCCACTTATGGCTGGAACGCAGAAGTTCTTTGTGACGACTGATCTGCTGGATCATTTCGTCGAAGGCCGCCTTGATCGCGGCGGTCGGGTGCGGCGCTTTTTCTTCGGCCGTAAGCTGGGCAGAGGGCAGGCGCAGATTGAGGGAGACGATCGCGCCTTCGCGCGTGGAATTGTCTGCGACAACGGCTTTGAGATGGATCAGATCGGGCCGGAAAACCTGCAGGCGTTTCCGCATCTTCTCGATCTGATGGTTGATTTCTTTTTCGATGTCGGGAGTTTTGTGCAGCTTGTAACTGACGTGGACATCCATTTTCGAGCCTCGAACGTGGGTAAAGAATCCCGTGAAGCTGCGGTCTTGTTAACTGAATTGTACACCCGTTAAGAAGTGGCAAATCGTGTTTTCGGGAGCGCGATTTTGCGGCACGGGACGCGAGCAGCGATGATGAAGCGGCGGTGAAGCGGGCCACGGTCCGTGCTATAATTTCCATTCGCCTGAACGTTAGTAGGTCGAGGCTGATCCTGTGATTTCCTCCGCGGGCGGATCCAAAATTCCGAGATTCAGCGTGTTTCAAGTTCTCGTTTCATAGAAATAGGATATGAGGTAAAGCTATGTCCGGCCATTCCAAGTGGGCAACAATCAAGCACAAGAAGGGCGCGCTCGACGCGAAGCGCGGCAAGATTTTTACTCGTCTCATCAAGGAGATTGCGATGGCGGCGAAGTCGGGCGGCGATCCCGACATGAATCCGCGGCTGCGGACGGCGATTCTGGCGGCGAAGTCCGAAAACATGCCGGCCGACAATATCAAGCGCGCCATCCAGCGCGGCACGGGCGAACTGCCGGGCCTGACTTACGAAGAATTTGTGCTTGAGGGATACGGGCCGGGGGGCGTGGCGTTGCTGGCCGAGATTTCCACTGACAACCGAAATCGCACGGTGAGCGAGATTCGGCACGTGTTTGGGAAAAACAACGGCAACATGGCAGCAGCCGGAGCCGTCGCCTATATGTTTCACAAAAAGGGCGACATCGTCATTCCGAAGGCGGCGGCGAAGGAAGACGATTTGATGAACATCATCCTTGAAGCGGGTGGCGAGGATTTGAAGGACGAGGGCGAGAACTGGGAAATCCTGACCGAGCCGTCTGCCTATGAATCCGTGCTGGAGGCGGTGAAGAAGGCGGGTATTACTCCGGCATCATCAAGCGTGGCGATGGTTCCCGACACCTACATCAAGCTGGAGGGGACGCAGGCGGCGCAGATGATCCGGCTGATGGAAGCGCTCGACGACAACGACGACGTGCAGAATGTGCACGCCAACTTCGATATCGACGAAAAGACGCTGGAAGAAGTTGCGGGATAGAAGAATCGGGTAGTTGGGCCGTCGCGTGATCTGAAAATCTCCTTTGCATTCGGCGTCTGGGCTACGACTCCCACGGTTGAGGAGCGATGGCTTCGTGTCTTTTCTGCCAAGCTATCGGCACACACGTCGAACTTTTCAACACCCTTGAGGAAAAGTTTGTGGAAAAGCGGCACGTTAATCCTGTAACCTCCTGTTAACGAATCGCTTCAACACTCTGCACTGCATAGAGTGCTTACTGTATTGATTCTCCCCACTCTCCGAACGAAGTGAAAACACGTCTTGATAAATTGCTGCTTGAGCGGGGACTCGCGCCGTCGCGGGAACGCGCGCAGGCGTTGATTCTCGCGGGCAAAGTTCTGGTAAACGAGCAAAAGATTGAGAAGGCGGGAGCATCGATCGACGCTGACTCGAAGATACGTTTGCTCGGCGACGATCTTCGCTACGTCAGTCGTGGAGGACTGAAGCTCGAAAAGGCGCTTGCGCATTGGAAGGTCGATCTGCGTGGGAAAGTTTGTCTGGATGTGGGCGCCTCCACGGGCGGGTTTAGCGATTGCATGTTGCAGTCGGGCGCGGCGAAAGTGATCGCGGTCGACACCGGCTATGGTCAGATGGATTTTGCTTTACGCAACCATCCGCGCCTGCGTCTTTTGGAGAAAACGAACGCTCGATATCTGGAACCGGCGAATGTCGGCGAGGCAGTTGATTTCATCGCCATGGATGTTTCATTCATCTCGGCCAGCCTGGTGCTGCCCGCCGTGATTCGTGCCGTGGCGGCTTATCCGCAGCTGCCATCGAATCCGGCTCGCGAGCTTGTGGTGCTGGTGAAGCCGCAGTTCGAAGTGGGCAGGGAACTGGTGGGGAAGGGTGGAATCGTCCGCGATGAGACGGCGCAGCGCGCAGCGGTGGCAAAGATCGAAGCGGCGCTCCTGGCGCTCGGGTGCGTAGATACACAGTGGATCGAGTCTCCGATTCTGGGTGGCGAGGGGAATCGAGAATTCCTGCTGCACGGGGAGTTTTCCGCGCGTGGCAGCGGTTGATTCGGTACAATCTACAATCCGCACGTTTCCTGAATTGTCATTTCGAGCGCAGCGGGCCCCTGTTCCCGGCACACTGTTTAGGGGCGGGAAGGGGTTCCTTGCCGCGATCGGAATGACAAGGTGGGGTGATTGAGCGCGGACTGAGGATTTTTATTTCCCACGAGTTGCTGAGCGAAAAATGCAAGACATGCCTGACTCCACTCCCCCAAAAACCGTTGCGATTATCTCGAAGCCGGGCCGGCCTGATTTATCCGAGGCGCTGCCAGTGCTCGAAGAGTGGTTGAAGCAGCATCACTGCGCAGTGGTGGTTGACGAGGAAAGCGCGGCCTACTACGCGGCTTCGGATGTGATGCCGCGCAGTGAAATGGCCTCCCGCAATCCTTATTTGGCGCTGGTGCTCGGGGGCGACGGAACGCTCTTATCGGCGGCGCGTGCTGTGGCGCGAGTGGGAACGCTGATCCTCGGCGTGAACCTCGGAACGCTCGGTTTTATGACGGAATTGCAGATGGCGGATTTGTATCCTTCGCTGGAGGCGATTGAGCGGGAACGATACATTGTCGACAGCCGCTCGATGGTCAGTTGTTCGCTGCTCCGTGGTGATGCGGTTCTTGCGATGCACACGGCGCTGAATGAAATCGTGGTGAGCAAGAGCGCGATTGCCCGGCTGAATCACTTTGAATTGTATGTGGACCAGGAATTCGTCTCGAACTACAAGGCAGATGCGCTGATTATCGCGACGCCGACCGGTTCAACGGCGTATTCGCTCGGCGCAGGCGGCCCGATTCTAAAGCCGGATGTGAACGCTTTTGTCATCACGCCGGTTTCGCCACATGGATTGACACATCGTCCGGTAGTGGTGTGCGATACGGTCGAAATCGAAATTCAGGTGAAGACCGGACAGGAAGAAGCGTACCTGAGCCTGGATGGGCAGATCGGAATGCCGGTACGGGATGGCGATATTGTGCGCTGCTACAAGGCGGAGCATCCCGCGCGACTGCTGCGCTTCCAAAAAACATTTTTTGAAGTGCTCGCCACGAAACTGAAGTGGGGCGAGCGCTAAAGCTGCTCAGCGCACGGCTTCGGCTGCGGCAGTGCGGACTAGAAATACGTGAGTGAAAATCATCCCGGTATCGTTGAGCGAAGCTTTGACGCGGGAGAAGTTCAGCTAAATTATGCCGAGGGCCCGGCTAATGGGCCGCCACTCGTGCTTCTACACGGCCTGGGACGGCGCTGGCAAGTGTTTCTTCCGCTGATACCCGCACTCAGTTTGCGCTGGCATATTTTTGCTCCTGACCTGCGGGGACATGGCAAATCGTCGCGCATTCATCGCGGGTATCATGGCCCGAAATATGGGGAAGACATCGCGAGTTTTATGCGTGAGCGCGTTCCAATCCCAGCAATTGTTTTCGGACATTCGCTGGGCGGCATGCTGGCCATGTGGGTGGCCGCGCATAATCCCGAACTCGTGCGCGCCCTGATCCTTGGCGACAACATGATTCTTGTGCGTCGACTTAAGAATCCGATGTACACTGCGCTTTTTTCGGGACTACGCGATCTGACGCGCAAGGGTGGCTCGGTCGAGCAGATCGCAAGCGGTATCGGCAAGATCGTGTTGCCTGTCGCGGGCCGAAATGAGTCGATTCACATTCGCGAACTGCCGGGCAACGATGAAGCCTACTTGCTCGCGTGGGCGCGCTGCGTCCAGCAGGCGGATCCTGAGACCTACGATATGACGCTCGACGGCTCGTCGCTCGAGGGTTGGGATGGAGAAGCGGTGTTGCGCGGAATCGCTTGTCCCACGCTGTTGCTGCAAGGCAGTCCAGAATTAGGCGGCCTAATGTCGGATGCGGATGTTGCAATCGCCTCCCGCCTTTTGCCACATCATGCGCATGTGAAGTTTCGGGGGTTGGGGCACGCGCTGTTCATACAGCAGCCAGAGCCGGTGCTAAGGGCGGTTACTAATTTTCTGGAATCGCTGTAAGAAAGTTGGCGGGCAAGCCGCGCGACCGCGAGCGTTCCCTTAAGGCACTTCAATCCTGACTTGATCAGCAAAGCTTTCGCGTCGCCGTATTACTCTTGCCTTCGCACCATCCACCAACACTTCTGCGCCTCGTCCGCGCGTGTTGTAGTTCGAACTGAGGACCGAGCCGTAGGCGCCGACGTCGAGAATCGCGAGCAGGTCTCCCTCGTTGACCAGCGGAAGGTTTCTATCGCGGGCAAAGAAGTCTCCAGTCTCGCAGACGGGGCCAACCACGTCGGTGGTTTCAGTTGTTTGCGAGCTTCGAAACACAGGAACAATTTCGTGATACGCGCCGTAGAGAGATGGACGAATGAGGTCGTTCATGGCGGCATCGACGATCAGGAAGCGTTTGCGATGATTCGTCTTCCGGTAGAGCACACGGGTCAACAAAACTCCGGCGGGTCCGACGATGGAGCGGCCGGGTTCGAGGAGCAAGTGCAGCTTTAGCCCGCGCAACGGCCTTATTACTGCCTTCGCGTACGCGGAAATTTGCTTCGTGAAATGCGTCTGCGGACCGTCATAGGAGATTCCGAGGCCTCCGCCAGCATCGATGTAACGAATGTCGTGACCCTGACTGCGCAAGGTCCGGATCAGATCGGCGACGCGCTCGAGCGCCGCCTGAAATGAGGCCACGTCGGTGATTTGAGATCCGATGTGGACGCTCACTCCAGCCACGGTTAAATAAGGATGCTTCGCGGCCTGGGCGTAGAGAGTTTGGGCTTCGGGAATGGGCACGCCGAATTTGTGTTGATGAAGGCCGGTTGAAATGTAGGGATGGGTTTTGGCTGACACATCGGGATTCACGCGGATGGCGACTGCGGCCCGCTTTTTCAGACGGGTCGCGGTGGCGGCCAGCAGGTTCAACTCCGACGCGCTCTCCACGTTGAACAGCAAAATACCGGTGCGGAGAGCAAGTTCCATTTCAGCGGCCGTCTTGCCGACCCCCGAGAAGACGACTTTCACCGCAGCTTTCTTGCTGACGCGCAAGACTCGTTGCAATTCTCCGCCAGAGACGACGTCGAAACCGGCGCTTTCGCCGGCAATCAAGCGGAGGATCCCCAGTGTGGAATTGGCTTTGACGGAGTAGCACAAGGTGTGAGGAACGGAACGAAACGCGTTCGCAAACGCCTGCAGGCGCGCGCGAATCATGGCGGTGGAATAGACGTAGAGAGGAGTTCCATGGTGCGCGGCAAGGTCGTGCAGCGAAACCTTCTCGCAGAAAAGCTGGTTAGAGCCTGTTGGCTTAGTTGCGGCTTGATACGCGAACGCGGGCGGCCGCAACTCCAACACTGCGCGTTTGCGCTTCACTTGCGTCTGCCCGCACCGGCTTTTACTTTGAGGGCAACGACGGTCTGGTCGTCGAAGGCGTCGACGCCCGCCGCGTGCTCTGTGACTGCCTTGAATATTTCATTCACCACACAGTCGGCAGACTTGGTGGCGCAACCGGCGACGATCGCCTCCACGCGCTCTTGTCCAAAGGAATTGCCGTGGCGGTTGCGGGCGTCGAGAATTCCGTCGCTGATAAAAACGAAGAGGTCGCCGGGCTTTGCCTTAAAAGTGAGTTCGTCATATTCAGCTTCGTCAAACAGTCCCAGGGGTAAGCCGGTCACTTCGATGGTTTCGATTTTTCCGTCGTGACAATAGATGGGCTTGGGCAGGCCAGAGTTTGCGACGATGAGCGTGCGCTTTTCGTCGTCCCACACGGCGTAGATAATCGAAACAAATTGTGCTGCGATGCGGCGTTCGGCGAGCGAAAGATTGACCGCCGACAGCATCTCCGCCGGTCCAGGCTCAATCGGAGCATGGGAGCGGAGAATGCCGCTAACCAGGGCGGCGTAGATAGCCGCGGGCGCGCCTTTGCCGCTGACATCGCCGATCGCGATTCCGAGGCGCGACAGGGAATAGGGGACGAAGTCGTAGAGATCCCCGCCAATGGCGCGGGCAGGCACGAACTTGGCCTCGACCTCGAGATTCTTCATCTGGGGACTGGCATGAGGCAGCAATCGAAATTGCAGTTCGCGAGCCAGCGCCAGATCGCGTTCGAGGCGCTTTTCCTGACGGGCGATTTCCTCGTACAAGCGAGCATTTTCGATCGCGATGGCCAATTGGGCTGCGAGGGTAGTCAGGGTGCGCTTGTGATCTTCGGTGAAATAGCCGCGCCGCGTGTGTTCGAGATCGAGCACGCCAATTACTTTTTCCTGGTAGATGAGCGGCACGGCGAGTTCCGAACGAGTTTCAGGATTGGTCGCAATATAACGTTCGCTCTTTGCGACGTCGGGAACAAGGACGGCCTGCTTCATCTGGGCGGCGTAGCCGACGACTCCGCGGCCCATGGGGATATCGTGCTTCAAATGCAAGCGTTCTTCAAAGCGCTGCGCGAAACGGTGTTGCAGCTTTTCGCCCGTCTGATCGAGCAGCAGAATGCTGAACATCTGATAGTCGATGAGACGATTGAGCAGTTCGGCGATGCGCTTGAGAAGTTCGTCCAGATTCAGGATTGAGGTGAGCTCACGCGCAATTTCGTTGAGCAAAAGTAAGGTACGAGCCTGCCGCGTAATGCGGGTGTGCAAGCGCGAGTTTTCGATGCCGACCGCCATACGAGAGGCGATCAGCGTAAGCAGGCGCTTATGTTCTTCGGTGAAGTAGTTGGCTTCACGAGCCTCCAGATCGATCACTCCGATCACACGGTTCTTAACAATGAGCGGGATGGCCAACTCGGAATGAACGTTCGGCACGGCTTCCACGTAAAAGTCGTCTTGGGAGGCGTCGGCGACCAGAACGGCCTGGCGAGTCTGGGCGGCGCGTCCCGTGATGCCCTGGCCTACTTTCACGCGAACGCGCTCCGCGATCTCTGGCGGATAGCCCACGCTGAAACGAACGTACAGTTCCTGACGCTGCTCGTTGAGCAAAAGGATGGCGAAGATCTCGTAGTCAATGACTTTGCGAACGATTTCGGCGACGCGGCGGAGCGTGGTATCGAGGTCGAGCGTGGTATTGACGACGTCGGCAACTTCTAAAAGAAGAGGTTCCACCTCGGAAAGGCGTCCAGTTGGCGAGGCGGTCATTTTCACAACGTTCATCATAGCAGCCGATGGCCAGCCGATTGTGGACTCTTCCACAGGGTCAGGAATCGCGGAGTTGCGGTCTAAACGTAGGGCGCAGGCTCCGGCGGATTTTCCAGAATGCAGACGTCGGCGAGGTTGCGATAGCGTTCCGCGTAATCGAGGCCGTAGCCGACAACGTATGCGTCCGGAATCGTAAATCCGATATAGTGCGCTTTGATCGGCTGTTTGCGCCGGGAAGGCTTGTCGAGCAAGGCAGCAATGCGAAGCGACCGCGGCCGGTGCGCCAATACGAGCTTCGAGATGTAGTTCAAAGTGAGCCCGGTATCGAGGATGTCTTCCACCAGAATCACATTGCGGTCGGCCATGGAACTATCCATATCTTTCGTTAAGCGAACCTCGCCGAGCGAGTCCCAGGCGGCGTGTCCGGCGGGATCGTCTTTCGCGGTGGGGCGGTTGCCATAGCTTGAAACGCCGATAAAGTCGAAGGTGGCATCCAGTGGAATATGCCGGGCCAGATCGCTCAAGAAAATAGCAGCGCCCTTGAGCACGCCCACGAGGATGATCGATTGACCCTCGAAATCGCGGGCGATTTCCGCGCCCAGTTCGGCAACTCGCTGGGCAATGGCGTCGCGGGAGAGGAGGACTTTGAGTTCAGGCATTGGGCAACTTTATACACGAGTTTGAGCGCAACCGGAAAGCCTAAATGGATCAGCTGATTCGATGAGGCGATTCGTCTCCGTTGCGCGCTTGTTGCCGAGTCAATAGAATTCTATTTCGCAATTCGTTGCCTGCAATTTATCGAAGGAGTGGGGCGTGAATCTGAAGGGAATCCAGTTGACGTGGCTCGGTCATGCCACGTTTCGCATACAAACGCCGGAAGGTAAGACGCTGTACATCGATCCGTGGATTGGCGGCAATCCGATGTGTCCCGAAGCAGAGAAAGATGTGAAGAAGGCCGACGTGCTGCTCTGTACTCACGGGCATGGGGACCATATTGGCGATGCGGTTGCGGTGGGCAAGAAGTTTAATCCAATCGCCGTGGGAATTTTCGAGCTTTGCGTGTGGCTGCAGAAAAAAGGCGTCCAACAGATTTCGCCCATGAACAAAGGCGGGACGCAGACGGTTGCGGAGGTGAAGATCACGATGGTCCATGCTGTGCATTCTTGCGGCATTCAGGATGGCGATCAGATTATTTACGGCGGAGAAGCTTGCGGCTACGTACTTGAATTTTCGAACGGCGTAAAGCTGTACCACGCCG
>Ga0302320_10009755_pt1 | contig 20572 bp, 18 predicted proteins | sample Bog_T0_3_FD_202130 | JGI IMG/M metagenome (GOLD analysis project Ga0302320, IMG submission 202130) | Peat permafrost microbial communities from Stordalen Mire near Abisko, Sweden - Bog_T0_3 | ecosystem: Environmental > Terrestrial > Soil > Wetlands > Peat | place: Sweden: Abisko, Stordalen Mire...
GCTTAACCCCGGCGATGACGAGTGCTGTGCCCATCTGCGGCGCATGCAGATGATCCTTGGTATACCGGTCGAGACCGGACGCATACTTGGTCCCGACGCGCTTGACGTATTGGCGGCGGCCTGGATGGGGTTGCCGAAGCGACGAGCGCTTCCTGCCGCGGTCTCCAGCGGCTTGTCGGGCGCCGCCAAAATACAAACCCGAATTATATTTTCCATCATGTTACGCGATATGCGGACGCGGTTCGGTCACACAAGGCTTGGTTACGTCTGGGCCGTCGTTGAACCAATCGTCCATCTGCTGACACTGGGCAGTGTGTTCGCCTGGCTGAACCACGCGCGCCCGCCGCTCGGCAACAATCTGTACCTCTATTACGTTACGGGACTAGTTCCCTACCTGATGTTTAGCCACGTATCTGTAAATATGATCTCGGTGCTCGATTCTAATGCTGCAATACTGCAACTTTCTGGGATCAAGCAGACCGACGTGATCATGGCCAAGGCGTTGCTGGGTCTGGGCACGGAGATTTTTGTGGGGATACTGGTGTTTACGGGATTTGCGCTGCTGGGACTGCAGGGCTTTCCCGTTGATCTGTTGACGTGCATGTCGGCGACCATCTCGTTATGGTTCTTTGCCCTGGGAATGGGGGCGGTCAATTTGGTGGTTGCCCGACTTTTTCATCCCTGGGAGGCGATTTACACGGCGACTATACAACTGATGTATTTTGCCTCAGGCATATATTATGCGCCCATCATGATGCCGGTATGGCTACGCAACATCCTTGTGTGGAATCCTGTTCTGCAGGGCATCGAATGGTTCCGCAGCGGCTTTTTTGCGAATTATCATCCTCACTGGCTGGACCAGAGATATCTGCTGACCTGCGCGGGCGTCGCGTTGCTTCTGGGATTTTCGCTGGAACGGGCGTTACGCAAACGCATGGTGGTTTACACATGATCGAAATGATAGACGTCTGTAAGTCCTATCGGACCATTGGCGGGCGACAGATCATTCTCAAGGACGTGAACGCGTTGTTCGCCACCGGCCGCCGGGTCGGAATTCTGGGTGCAAACGGGGCAGGAAAGTCCACGCTCATTCGCTTGCTTGCCGGCGTCGAACCACTCAATTCGGGCCGGATTAGCAGACAAGGCCGAATATCATTTCCCTTGGGGTTCAGCGGAACCTTCCATCCAAAACTGTCCGGGCGAGAGAATGTCTTGTTTCTGGCGAGGATTTACGGCGCCGATGTTCGTCGTGTACTTGATTTCGTCGGAGATTTTTCCGAACTGGGTGATTATTTGAACATGCCGGTCGAGACATACTCATCAGGGATGCGGGCAAGACTCGCATTCGCGGCCTGTCTGGCCATCGACTTCGACGTTTTCCTGATCGACGAGCTGATTGCGGTCGGTGATGCACGATTTCAGGCTCGCTGCCGCGCAGCGTTTGAAGATAAGCTGCTTTCGGCCGACGTCATCATGGTTACGCATTCCCTGTCAACGATTCGTGCCTATTGCGATTGCGCGGCGGTGCTTGGGAACGGCCAGCTTGCCATGTTTGAAACATTGGATGGGGCGATCAAGGCCCATTTAACGGCGATGAGACAGCTACCTCAAGAGGCGAGTGCAGTGGCATGATGGTGAAGCAGGCGCCGGCGGATGCAACATTGAAGGCGAACAGCCACCTGAGGCTTCGTCAGGATACAGAAGTGCGACCTTCACCCACCGAGATCACAATGCTGAAGACGGCGAACGCGTTGCCCAAAAGGGTACGACGAACCCGCTGGCAACCGATCATTTTCGTCCTTGTTGTGCTGCTGCCTTCGGCGATTTCCGCCGCCTATCTGTATGAAATTGCCTCCGACCAGTTCGTATCCGAGTTTCGTTTCCACGTTCGTCACGCGCCGCCGTCGGCGATGGACACTTCGTCGCCTGTAAGCGGATTGACCGGGGCCGCTTCGGTCGCGCTGCAAGGCATGACCGATTCGGAAATCGTCGTGCAATATCTACAGAGCCGTAAAGTGCTGGATGATCTCCGGCCGCTGGTGGACATTGAGCACATCTATGCGCGACCGGACGCAGACTGGTTTGCGCGGCTTGGCTCTAACGAGCCGATTGAGAACCAGCTGCTCTATTGGCGAAGGGTCGTCGATCCGTTCTTCGATCTTGCGACCGGGATCATTACGGTAAAGGTTAGGGCCTTCGATCCTGCGGAAGCGCAGCAGGTATCCGAAGCTTTGCTTGGCCTGTCGGAAAAATTAGTCAACTCCCTGTCGGATCGGGCAAAATATAATAAACTAAATTATGCAAGGCAGGAAGTCGAGCAAAAAGTCACTGCCATGCGCGAAACCGAACTGGCCTTACGGGATTTTCGTAACCGCAATGCCGTTCTGTTCCCGAACATTCAGGCTACCGAATCGGCTGGGGTGGACGAAAAGCTTCAGGATCAAATTTCCACCGCTCGCGCGTCGCTCAATGCCTTGCGTATCCAAGGTCTTGAGGCAGGCGCCCCGCGCATACGCCTGCTGGAAAACCGGATATCAGGTCTCGAGGCTGAGGCGGCGCAGCAGCAGACGCGGGTCACAGTCGGGGACGTGGCAAATTTGGCGCGACCGGTGCCGCTTGCCAGTGCGATGGCAAGCTATGACGCACTCGACGTGGACGCCAAGATCGCTGCCAAGTCATACGAGATGGCAGTTATGGCCGAACAGCGCGCGGTCGATGAAGCGGCCCAGCAGCAAATCTATCTGGACACATTTGTTACACCCGGAAAACCCGAGCGTTCGCTTTATCCGGAGCGCTGGCGCGTGCTGCTGCAGATCTTGGCCAGCACGTTGGTCATTTGGTGTCTGGGTACACTGATCTGGAGAGCTACCCTGGACCATATGGAGTAGCGCTTCGACATATCGGGAATTTTACTGAAGTTGATGCTTTTGCCGGCTAGTCCTGCGTGCCAGGATCATGCTGCCACGGCGTCGCCAGACGTTGAATATGTTCCTGCTCTGCCTTCAGACTGATTTACAACTGGCTCATACGTGTGCCTGCCCAGATAAAGGAGTAATGGCCAAAATGCCTAAATATCCGTTCGGCAAAACTAGAATTATTGACGATCTGCAGCGGTCTCTTGATGAGATTGAAAAAACCTGGCCAATGACGGGAAGCTATCAACGCATCGAGCCATATATTTCGCCTTTGTTCCGAGCGAACGAATGGTTCGAAATTATAATTTACCATGTGGAAAGCAAGGCATGGTTCGACAACTATCAAAATGATTTCATTATGAACAGCTTGGCTGACAAAGAATTGGTTGTCCCGGGTGATGTTGCGTTCGATCTTGGCTCAAATGCCGGGGCAATTACCCTGCTGCTGGCCAAGCTTTGCGGGCCGACCGGGCATGTTTACGCCTTTGACCCCTACCCGTGGAACACAGTTGCAACAAAATCCAACGCGCTTATCAACCACTTTGATAATGTAACAGCATATCCTGTGGGCGTATCGAATAGAAATCACCAGATCAGTGTCAGTCCAAACGACAGTCGAAGTTACGAAAGCAGCGATGCGAACGGCTGTCAGGTCTTGAACATCCGCGCGATCAATGACTTCATGCCGCTCAAGCCGACATTCCTGAAAATCGACATCGAGGGTGCGGAATACGATATTTTCAATGAACAGCATGCAGATGTATTCGAATCGGTCAGGGGGTTCGTCCTCGAGTTCCATCCTATGTGGATCAGGCCCCGCAACCTGGACCCGAAAGACGTGCTGCGAAACATAGAAGGTCTCGGCTTCACGCTACACGGCCCACACGCTGACGACCCGATATATGCAGTGGAACAATATGATGAACGTCACCTGTTCTGGGGGAAGCGGCGGGCCACCCTCGGGACGACAGAGATCCGGTCGTCAGCGGACGAGGGCGCAGCGGATGAAAGCGTGGCGATCTGCGCACTTGCGGACTGACGCGACAGAGCTACCCGGATGAAGCGACGGTCGAGCGATGGCTCACCTACCCAAGCCGGAAGCCCGGCCGCGGGCGGGTAGGTCAGACGATGCCGGGATAGCGGACCTCGGTCATCATGCCGGACATCATGTGATAGAGGTTGTGGCAGTGCAGCGCCCAGCGGCCGGGGTTGTTGGCGTCGAAGGCGACACGGACGCGGCCCATCGCGGGCACCAGGACAGTGTCGCGGACCGCGCCGCTGATCGGGGCGTCGTTGATGGCGAGGACCTGGAAGGCATGGCCGTGCAGATGGATGGGGTGCGCCATCATCGAGTGATTGACCATATCGATGGCGACGCGCTGGCCTTGCCGGACGGTCAGGACCCCGCCATTCGGCCAGATCCCGCCGTTCAACGACCAGATATAGGCGGTCATGTCGCCGGCCAGCGTCAGCGGCAGGGTGAGGTCCACGGGGCGGTCCGCCAGCGGCGTGGCGGCTGACAGCCGGATTTCCAGTGACAGATCCACCGCCGGGGCGGCGGTTGCGGCGTGCGGGTCGATCCGGACCACCGCGGCGCCTGGGGTAGCAAAAATCAGGCCGGTGCGATCGGTCTTGCCCTCCACCTGGGCCAGGACCGGGAAGGCGCCGGCGCCGGGCAGGCGAAGGCGGATATCCAGCCGTTGCGCGATCGCGAGCGGAAACCGGGAGCCGGCAACCGGCCGGACCGGATTGCCGTCGGCGGCGACAACCTCGCCGGTGAGTTGGCCGAGGTCGAGCCAGAAGTTCGTTGCCGATGCCCCGTTGATGACCCGCAGGCGGATGGTCTGGCCGGCGGCGACCGGCACGACCTGGGGATCGGCCAGGGTGCGGTCGTTGGCCAGAAACGCATCATAGCCGATGTCATTCAGATCGGCGGCCCCCATGCCGGGGGACATGCTCATACCGGGGCCCATGCTCATGCCGGGGGCCATGCGCATGGACTTTGCGGAAGCCATGGTGCCGCCGCGGTGGATCAGCGTGGCGAGCCACTCCTCGGGGCTGCGGAAGCTGAAGTCGTGCAGCAGCAGCACGACCTCCTGCTCGTCCGCGGCGGCGTCGGCCGGATCGTGTACGATCAGGGGCGCGGTCATCAGGCGCTGTTCCTGCATCTCGTGATGCGAGTGCATCCAGTAGGTTCCGCTGACCGGTGTGTAGTCGTAGGTCTGGCTGCTGTCGGGGGCGATCGCCGGGGTTTCCGGCCAGGGAAACCCGTCCTGTTTCCAGTCCGGCCGCTGACCGTGCCAGTGTACGATCGCCGGGGCGCCGGCGTGATTTTCCAGGCGCACGGTGAAGCGCGCGTTTGGGGCGAGGGTGAGGCCCGGCTGGCCGTCCGGACCGAGCAGTCCGAAGACGCGGGCGGATTTGCCGTTGACGTCGAGGGTGCGGGTGGTCGCGGTCAGGACGCGAACCGGCTGGGCGCGTGCGCCAACGGCCGCGAGCATTGCGGTGCCGGCTGATCCGAAGAGTGTGGTGCGGCGGGTCGGTGGCACGGCTTCGATGCTCCCAGGCTGCGGATCGAACGGCCGATGCGGTGTGGCCGGCGCGCTACTTGTATGATCGCATGATTCACGCGCTTTGCACCTTCGGCGGCGCGCGATCATCTCTTTTTTTGATCGCATGATTCACGCGCTTTGCACCTTCGGCGTCGCACGATCATCTCTTTTTTTGATCGCATGATTCACGCGCTTTGCACCTTCGGCGTCGCACGATCATGCTCAGGCGGGACGGACCGCGTGGCGTCAGCTTTCGATGCTCAGGCGTTTCGGCGGGGTGCGGGGGTCGGGCAGGCGCAGCGGGGCGGCGCCGGGGTTGAGGCTGCCGAGGATACGGGGGGTGCGAGCACCCGTCGCGCCGGGGGCAGTGCCGGGCAGGCCATGCCAACTCAGGCAGCCCAGCAGGGCGAACAGATAGGCTTCCTTGGCCTCGGAGGGCAGGCCGCGCTGTTCGGCCGTGACCAGCGCGATCGGATCGAGGTGGCGGCGGAGCGCGGCCATCAAGGCGGGGTTGCGGACGCCGCCGCCGGAGGCGACGACTTCGGTGACGGCATGGCGGCGGCAGGCGTCGGCAACGGTGCAGGCGGTGAGTTCGGTCAGTGTCGCCATCAGGTCGACGCCGGACACCGGCGGCAGCGCGCCGAGGTGGCGGATGACGTAGGCGGTGTCGAACAGTTCCCGCCCGGTGCTCTTGTGCGGCGGCAGTGCGTAGTAGGGTTCGGCGAGCAGGCGGTCGAGCAGGTCGTCGCGGACCTGGCCGGCCAGCGCCATGCGGCCGTCGCGGTCGCAGGTGAGCGCGCCGTCGGTGAGGCGGGCGGCCTCGGTATCCAGCAGGCAGCTTGCCGGGCCGGTGTCATAGGCAAGGACCGGCGCGCCGGGTTCGGCCACCACGGTGATGTTGGCGATGCCGCCGAGGTTGAGTGCGGCGCGGGGACCGCCCGGACCCGCCAGCCAGAGCGCATCGAGCGTGCTGGCGAGTGGCGCCCCCTGCCCGCCTGCGGCGACATCGCGGGCCCGCAGGTCGGAGACGACCGGCAGGCCGGTCGTCTCGGCGATGATGGCGGGCTGCCCGAGCTGTAGGGTGCCGCGGGCGCGGCCGGCTTCGACCCAGTGGAAGACGTTCTGGCCGTGCGAGGCGATCAGGTCCGCATGGCCGCCGGCGAAGTCTTGGATTGCGCCGAGGGCGGCGGCGGCGAAGGCCTCGCCCACCAGGACATCGAGGGCGCACACCTCGGCCATGGTGACCGGGGCGGGCGGCAGCGCGGCGAGCAGGCGGCGTTTCGTGTCGGCGGGCCAGGGCGTCTCGCGATGGCCGAGGCAATGCAGTGTGAGTGTGTCGTGCTGCCAGGTGAAGCGGGCGGCGGCGACGTCGATGGCGTCCACGGACGTGCCGGAGATCAGGCCAATCACGATCATGGTCAGACGGTCTCCGTGACTTTGTGCAGCCCGCGCGGGTGGTCGGGATCGAGGCCGCGGCGACGGGCAAGGGATTCGGCGAAGGGGTAGAAGGCGAGCAGTGCAGGGAGCGGGTCAAGCAACCGGTCGGATGCCGAACAAAGCGGCGGCGTGGTCGGAGCTGCCGCGGGCGAGGGTGGCAGCGAAGACAAGGGGGCGGTGGCGCAGGGCTTGGCCGAGGGCGCGGTACAGGTCGTGGTCCTCGCGCAGGGCGGCCTCGACGAGGGCGGGCGACTGGCGGGCCCCGGTGAGCATGGTCGATGTCATGGCGGCTTGCTCCCGTCTGCTGGAGGATACCAAAGCATGATGACTTGGCGAAGCCAAACTTGCCGCGGGCGGTGCTTTGCGGCTAGAGCGGAGCGGTGAACGGAGGGCGAATGGACACCGAAACGGCGCTGCGCCGCTACCGGGATGCCGACGTCTGGCCTGGCGAGGAAGCGCTGGCGGCGATGCTGGACAACCAGTTCGGCGCGCTGGCGGCGGTGCGGCAGGCGATTCCGGCGCTGGCCGGTGCGGTGAGCGCCGCGGCGGTTCGGCTGCGCGTGCGCGGGCGGCTGGTGTATTGCGGCGCCGGGGCGTCGGGGCGGCTGGCGGTGCAGGACGGGGTGGAGCTGAAACCGACTTTTGGCTGGCCGGCGGAGCGGCTGGCCTATCTGGTGGCCGGCGGCGAGACGGCGCTGGTGCGTTCGGTGGAAGGGGCCGAGGACGATGTGGCGGCCGCCGAACTTGAGGCCGCGGCGCTGGGCTTCGGGACGGACGATGTGCTGGTGGCGGTGGCGGCGAGCGGCAGCACGGCGTTCACCTGTGCGGTTCAGGAAGTCGCCGCGGCGGCGGGTGCGCTGACCGTGGCGCTGGCCTGCAATGCAGGGGCGACGCTGCTGACAGCGTCAGAACATCCGGTGCTGCTCGCGACGGGACCGGAGTTCCTCGCCGGTTCGACGCGGATGACGGCGGGCACGGCGCAGAAGATCGCGCTCAATCTGTTCTCCACGCGGCTGATGACCGAGCTGGGGCGGGTGTATCGCGGCTTCATGGTCGATATGGTGCCGAGCAACGCGAAGCTGGCGGATCGCGCGCGGCGGATGGTGGCGGCGATTGCCGGGGTGTCGGCCGAACGGGCGGCGGCGGCGTGGGAGGCGGCCGGCGGCAGCGTGAAGGTGGCGGTGCTGATGCTGGACGGACTGACGCGGGCGGAGGCCGAGGATCGGCTGGCGGCAGCCGATGGCCGGCTGGGCCTGGTGCGGGATGCTTTGCCGGGTGCGTGAAGCGGCGATCCCGTGGGAAAGGCTGCGCGTCGATGAGGCGGGGCCGGCACCGCTTTACCGGCAACTGGCGGATCGGATCGCGGCGGCGATCGCGGCGCAGCAGTTGCCGCAGGGGCAGGCGCTGCCGGCGGAGCGGGCGTTGTGCGAGCGGCTGGGGCTGTCGCGCACGACGGTCCGCAAGGCTGTAGAGGCACTGGCGGCGCGCGGGCTGGTGGCAGCGCGGCACGGGTCGGGGACGTTCGTGACGGCAAGGCTGGATCAGCCACTGGCCCGGCTGTCGTCATTCACCGACGACATGCGGGCGCGCGGGCGGTGTGCCGGGTCGCTTGTGGTGGATCGGGGGGTGCGGTTTCCGTCGCCGGACGAGGCGATGGCTCTGGCGCTGACGGGCGGCGAGCAGGTGACGTTCCTGGTGCGGGTGCGGCTGGCGGATGGCGAGCCGCTGGCGCTGGAACATGCGACGGTGCCGGAGCGGGTGCTACCTGATCCGGCTGCGGTCGGGGAATCGCTGTATGCGGCGCTGCAGGCGCGGGGTGTGGCGCCGGTGCGGGCACTGCAGCGGCTGCGCGCGGCGATGGCGTCGGCGCGGGATGCGGCGCATCTGGGGATCGCGTCGGGCAGCGCGGTGATGGCGACGGTGCGGCATGGATATCTGGCGGACGGGACGCCGGTGGAGTTTACCCGGTCCACGTATCGGGGGGACCGGTATGACTTCATTGCCGAGATGCGGCATGAGGGGTGATTAAGGGGGCCGTGACGATGGTGATCGGGGGAAGGCGTGGATGCCGACCGCCCTCGGCCTGACGAACAGGGCCGGCTTGAGGCCGGCAGACTGGTATTTTAATGGTATTCGACTCGCCGAGGGAGACCGGCCGTGAAACTTTCTGCTGCCTTGATACTGGGGGGTGCCCTGATGGTGGGGGCGCCGGCGCGGGCGCAGGTGCTGGAGATCGCCACGGATCAGTCGCCGGTCGGGCTGGACCCGCATGTGGCGACGAGTTTCGCGACTCAGCTTGTCACCAGCACAGTTTATGAGGGGCTGACGGCGATCGATGCGGGACTGCATGTGGTTCCGGCGCTCGCGGAGTCGTGGACGGTCTCGCCTGATGGCAAGACATACCGGTTCCGGTTGCGGGCGGGGGCGATGTTCCATAACGGGCGGGCGATGACGCCGGCGGATGTGGTTGCCTCGGTGGTTCGGGTGCGGGATCCGAAGACGGGCTCGCCGTATGCCTCGCGGTTCACCGGCGTGACGGCGGTCGAGCCGGACGGCGACGGCGCGGTGCGGTTCACCCTGGCGCAGCCGTCGGCGCCGTTCCTGGGACAGTTGGCCTCGTTGGCGATCGTGCCGCCGGAGGCGGTGGCGGAACTGGGGCGGCATCCGGTGGGGACCGGACCGTTCAGGTTCCGCGAATGGGTGCCAGATACGTTTATCGGGCTGGACCGGAACGAAGCGTACTGGGCGAAGGGGCTGCCGAAGCTGGCGGGGCTGAAATTCGACATCGTGCCGGAGGCTGCGACGCGGCAACTCGGGATTCAAAGCGGCGCCTATCAGATGGTGCCGAACCTGGATGCGGCGACGGCGCTGGCGCTGGCCGGAAAAGCGAAGGTCAGGGTGCTGGAGGCGCAGGACCTGGCGTACAGCGTGATCGGGCTGAACGTGTCGAAGCCGCCGTTCGACAAGCCGGCGGTGCGGCAGGCGGTGAACTATGCGGTGGATCGCGGGCAGATCGCCGACGCGGCGTATTACGGCAAGGCGGTGCCGGCCGGTCCGCTGTCGCCGGCGCTGCAGGACTGGGCGCTCCCGGCCTCGGATTTCCCCTGCTACGAGCCCGATCCGGCACAGGCGAAGAAGCTGTTGCAAGGCGCCGGACTGACGCTGCCGGTCAAGGTGACGCTGAATGTGCTGGGGAGTCTGCAGCAGGTGGTGGATGTCGCGCAGGTGGTGCAGGCGCAGATGAACAAGGCCGGATTCGACGTATCGCTGAACGTGCAGGAGCAGGGCCGGTTCATCCAGGACTGGCGCGGCGGCAATTTCGAGGCATTCGCCAGCCTGAACAGCGGCGGCACCGATCCGGATGATTACTTCGGCCGCACGTTCGCCACGGGCGGCGCCACCAACGTCTTCAAATACAGCAATCCGGCGATCGACACGGCGCTGACCGAGGCTCGGGCGTCGCAGGACGTGGCGGAACGCAAACGGCTGTATGACGAGGTGCAGCGCACGCTGGCCTGCACCGGGCCGGCGGTGCACCTGGATTACGGCACGCTGTTCACCGCGGTGCGCACCGATCTGCATGGGTTCGAGCCGAACCCGACCCGCAGCCTGCGCGGGTTGCGGGAGGTGTCGATCGGTCCGTGATCGCGGCGTTCCTCCGGCGCCTGGGCGAACTGGTTGTCGTCGCGTTTGGCGTCTCGGTGCTGACGTTTCTGATGATCCGGCTGATCCCGGGGGATGCGGTGCAGATCATGCTGGGCGCGAACGCCGAGGTGACACCGCAGCAGATTGCGGCGATGCGCGCGCGGCTGGGCCTGGATCAGCCGGTGGTGGTGCAATATTTCGGCTGGCTGGGACGGGCGCTGCACGGCGATCTGGGCACCAGCGTGTGGACCGGACGGCCGGTGCTGGCGGAAATCCTGCCGCGGGTCGGCGTGACTGCGGAGTTGACAGTGCTGGCGCTGGTGTCGGCGGCGATCCTGGCGATTCCGCTGGGCTGCCTGATGGCGACGGCGCGGCGGCGCTGGGTGGATTACACGATCCGGTTCCTGAGTATTTCCGGGATCACCATGCCGTCGTTCTGGCTGGGGACAATGCTGCTGTATGGCGTTTCGGCCGCGGCGCCGGATGCGCAGATGCTGGGCTGGGTGCCGTTCCGCGACGATCCGCTGGGCAATCTGGAGCGGGTGGTGCTGCCGGTGACAGCACTGGCTTTGCCGGTGCTGGCGTCACTGGCGCGGATCGTTCGCGCTTCCATGGTGGAGGTGATGCGGCAGGATTACATCCGGACGGCGCGGGCGAAAGGGTTGTCGGAGCGGGCGGTGATCCTGACGCATGCGCTGCGCAATGCGTTGCTGCCGTTTCTGACCAGTTTCGGAATCATGGCGGGGTATCTGTTCGGCGGGTCGGTGGTGATCGAGCAGGTGTTCGCGCTGCCGGGGCTGGGACGGCTGATGGTTGGGGCGATCGCGGAGCGGAACTACCCGCTGGTGCAGGCGAGCATCCTGCTGGCGACGCTGACCTTCGTGGCGGTGAACGCGGTGGTGGACTTGCTGTATGCGGCGGCCGATCCGAGGATCAGGCGGGCGTGAAGCGGCTGGCGGGCGGCAATCCGCTGCTGCTGATCGGCGGCGTGCTGATTCTGGTGCAGGCGGCGGGGGCGTTGCTGGCGCCGCTGATCGCGCCGTACGGGCCGGATGCGCAGGATATCCTGGCGCGGCTGCGTGGGCCAGGGTGGGCGCACTGGCTGGGCACGGACAATTTCGGCCGCGATACGCTGTCGCGGATTCTGTTCGGGTATCGGACGCTGTTTGCGATCTCGGTGCTGTCGGTGCTGGGGGCGTTGGTGGCGGGCGGCGGGCTGGGGGTGATGGCGGCGTACCGGGGCGGCTGGACCGAGCGGGTGACGATGCGGGGGATGGATGTTCTGTTCGCGTTTCCGGTCATCCTGCTGGCCATCGGGGTGATTGCGGTGTTGGGGCCTGGCGCGGTGAGCACGGGAATCGCCATTGGTGTGGTGTATGTGCCGATCTTTGCTCGGACGCTGCGGGCGCCGGCGCTGGTGCTGCGGGAGACGGATTATGTCGCGGTGGCGGTGACCTGCGGGTCCGGCACGATGCGTATCCTGCTGCGGCATCTGTTGCCGAATCTGTCCGGGATCATCTTGGTGCAGACGAGCCTGTCGCTGTCCACGGCGATCCTGGTGGAGGCGAGCCTGTCGTTCCTTGGGCTGGGGACGCAACCGCCGACGGCGTCGCTGGGGCGGATGCTGGCGGAAAGTCGGGCGTTCGTGTCGCTTTCGCCGTGGGCGGCGGTGTTTTCGGGGGTGGCGATTCTGCTGGCGTCGTTGAGTTTCAACCTGGCGGGGGATGGGTTGCAGGACCGTCTGGACCCGCGACTGCGGGGATCGTGAGATGATTGCGGTCGTTGGCGGCGGGCGTAGCTTGATCACAAGGCGTTGACTTTGCGCAAAAATTGCCATGGTTTCACCCGCAGCCGCATGCTGGCTTGCTGCGCGCAGACAAATTCGGTCGCTAGAGGGCGGGCCTTTCAACCTGACCGGGTGCTTCGGGTCGGATTGGATCGGGACCCGCGGTGTTTCGTGGGGTTATTTCATCCTAGAAATTGTATTCGGCACCCCGATCCCAGCCATGACGCGATATATCACCGATTTTGCTGAAACTCATTTGAAAGGTCTATAAGTCCTACTATGGTCACGGAGTTGACCGGGAAGGTGTCCATGGACGCGCCGATTGCAACAACCCGCGATCCTGCTGCCTCGGCGACGGTTGCTGGTCGTCGCCGGCCGGTGCTGGGCGAATCGCAAACGTCTCGTCGCGTGGTGCCATTGCGGCCGGAGGCGCAGGCCGATCCTTCGGCGGGGGAGCTGGATGCGGAGGTTGGTGCGGGCAGCAACGAAGCGGAGTTGGCGCCTGCACGCGGGACCGGCCTGGCGCTGGTGCTGGGCGTTGTGCTCTGGGCCGGCATTGCGCTGGGCTTGTGGCTGATTTTCTGGCACTGAGCGGCCTGTTGCGGTGAGATTTGCCGCGGCGGATTGAGCCGCCTCGCGCCGTCAGATGCGCGGCATGCCGAGGCCGCGTTCGGCAATGATATTGCGCATGATCTCATTGGTTCCGCCGGCGATGGTGCCGGAGAATGCGCTCATGAAATCGAACATCGGGCTGCCGAACGGCTGTTCGGCGAGCATCGCGAAGGCCTGGCCGTCGATTCCGGCGACGCGGACCATGAACGAGCAGATGCGTTGGCGCAGCGCGGTGCCTGAGAGCTTGACGATCGAGGGCAGCACGCTGGCGGCGGCGTCGGGTGCTTCGCTCTCGCGCAGGACCTGCCGGAGCAGGCGCCGGCCGGCCTGGATTTCGGCGAGGAAGCCGATGAACTCGCGACGCAGCTGGTCGTCCTGCAGCCAGGGCGCGTCTTCGGCCAGAGCGCGCTGGTAGAACGCCTCGACCTCATAGCGCTGGCGTTCGGCGCCTTCGAAGGCGATGACGCCGCGTTCGGAGGCGAGCGTGGCCTGCGCGACGCGCCAGCCGTTGTTCTCGCGTCCGATCATGTTTTCGGCGGGAATCCGGACATCGGTCAGGAATATCTCGCCAAACTCGGAGCGGCCGTTAGCCTGGCGGATCGGGCGGACTTCGACACCGGGCGAGCGCATGTCCATGATGAAGTAGGTGATGCCGCGATGCTTGGGCGCGTCGGGATCGGTTCGCGTCAGTAATATGCAGTGGTCGGCGTACATCGAATTGGACGACCAGATCTTCTGGCCGTTGATGACGTAATGATCGCCGTCCCGGACAGCGCGGGTGCGCAGCGAGGCCAGATCGGAACCCGAATTCGGCTCCGAGAAGCCCTGGCACCAGACATCGCCATTGGCGACGCCGGCGAGGTAGCGGCGCTTCTGCGCCTCGGTGCCGTGCGGAAACAGCGTGCCGGGAAGGTGGATCAGCGAAATGGTGAACAGGCGGGCCTGCGGCGCGTCGGCCCGCGCCATTTCGTCGGCGATGACAATGAGGTGCTGCAGAGTGAGGCCGGCGCCGCCGTACTCCTTCGGCCAGTGCGGGATGGCCAGGCCGACCTTGCTGCGCTCTGCCATCCACCAGCGCTGGAAGGCGATGAATTCGTCGTTGGAGGCGCGGGCCATGCGGGCCTTCCAGTCGGGCGGCACGACATCGGCGAGCCAGTCGCGGATGGCGTGGCGGAACGCCGGCAGGTCGTGTTGGGTGTCGAGGATCGTCACAGGGCGAGCTCCAGGGCGGACCGGCCAGCGCGGGTGATGGACGCCAGGGTGGCGGCGGCGCGGTCGCGCAGGGCGGGATTGGACATGACCAGCACTTCGTTGAGGCGGGCGCGCTTGAGGAAGATGTGCGGGTCGAAGTCCCAGGTGAAGCCGACGCCGCCGTGCAGTTGCACGCAGTCGGTGGCGATGACGGTGCAGGCGTCGGTGACCTCGGCCTTGGCAAGCAAGGCCCAGAGATCGGCATCCGGTTCGTCTGAACGGTCAACCGCGTGGGCGACCATTTCGTCGATCACCGCGGCCTTGGTGGCGAGGTCGGCGGCGCGGTGCTTGAGCGCCTGGAAGCCGGCGATCGGCTGGCCGAACTGCTCGCGGGATTTCATGTAGGCGATGGTGCGTTCGGTGATGGAGCGGGCGGCGCCGCTGCTGTCGGCTGCGACGGCCAGGGCCATGGCGCGCAGCAGTGCGGCGCCGGTCGCCGCGGCATCTTCCAGCACCGCGGCGGGTTTCGCATGCTGGATGCGGATGTCGATCACGTCCCGCGTGCGGTCCCACATCGGCGCTGCGGTGACCTCGGCGCCGGCAAGTTCGACGATCACCCAGGCGTTGCCGGCCTGGGCGAGGACGAAGGCGGCGTCGGGGGCGCCGAGGCAGCGGATTGTGCCGGAGACGGTGGCACCGGACCACGCCAGCGCGGCTGTGGCCGGGGCTGCCGGCACGGCGGCGCTGATGTCGCCGGCGGCGATGCGCGGCAGCCAGGCCTGGCGGACCGACTCGGTGCCGGCGTCGATGATCGCCTGGGCGGCGGACAGGGTCGGGATATAGGGGCCGGGGGCGGCCTGGCGTCCGAGTTCGGCGTGCAGGATGGCAAGGCCGGACACGCCAAGGCCGACGCCGCCGTACTGCTCCGGTATGCCAAAACCGAGCCAGCCGAGGGAAGCGGCGTGCGACCAGAGGTCGCGGTCGAGGGCGCGCTTGCCGTCGACGAAGGCGTGGACCGCGGTGCTGCTGCTCTGTTCGGCGAGCACGCCGGCGACGCCCTCGCGCAAGGCTGTGAGGGTGGCCTGGTCCAGGGACGCGGCCGTCTCGATCGGTTCCGTGGCCATGCGGCCTCCTGTTGCCTGGGGCGTCCTGGAGGATGCGTCCGTCCGCGAACGGGGCGGATGCGATGGTGCAGGACGCCTGTTTCCTCACCTGCAATCTTACCGGTGAGTATCCGCCACGAGTGCGAAGGCGGCAAGAGCGGGCGGGACCTTGTGTGGCGCAGGAAGCGGCTGCACGTTGGGACGTGCGGGAGGAAAGACAGAACATGACCGTTACGTATGACAGCTACCAGCGGCTGCGCTTCGACCGGCCGCATCCGCTTGTGTTGCGGATCACCATGAATAACGGACGGATGAATACCGCGGACGCGGTGATGCATGCGGAACTGGGGCGGGTGTGGCGCGATGTCGATGTGGACGACAGCGTCAACTGCGCGATCATCACCGGGGCCGGGACGACTTTCTCGGCGGGCGGCGACTTCGCGATGATCCGAGCGATCACCGAGGATTTCGAGGCGCGTGCGCGGGTGTGGCGGGAAGCGCGTGACCTGGTTTACAACATCGTCAACTGCAGCAAGCCGGTGGTCAGCGCGATGCGCGGCGTGGCGGTGGGCGCCGGGCTGGTGTGCGGCATCCTGGCCGACGTGTCGATCGCGACGAAGGATTGCCGGATCACCGACGGCCATACCAGGCTGGGGGTGGCGGCGGGCGACCATGCGGCGATGGTCTGGCCGCTGCTGTGCGGTATGGCGAAGGCGAAATACTATCTGCTGACGTGCGATGTGCTCGACGGCGCCGAGGCGGAACGGATCGGACTGATTTCGCTGGCGGTCGAGGATGCGGCGCTGGACGCGAAGGCGGTCGATGTCGCGACCCGGCTGGCGGAAGGCGCGCAGAGCGCCATCAGGTGGACCAAATACGCGCTGAACAACTGGCTGCGATCGGCCGGCCCCAGCTTCGATGCGTCGCTGGCGCTGGAATTCCTGGGGTTCACCGGGCCGGAGGTGAAGGAGGGGCTGCAATCGCATCTGGAGAAGCGCCGGCCGCACTTCCCGCCGGGCACGCCGGTCTGAGCCGGCCGGGGCGCACACCTTTCGGCCGGCGCAGCCATGCCGTATGCGTTCCGGCGTGAATTCGTGGACAGCATGGAAAAGGACGCAAGCGGGTGAACGGGCCACTGAGCGACCTGCGGATCGTCGAAGTCTCCGCCTTCATCGCCGCGCCGCTGGGCGGGATGACGCTGGCGCATATGGGGGCGGACGTGATCCGGATCGACCCGATCGGCGGCGCTATCGACATCGCGCGCTGGCCGCTCGCCCCGGATGGCAGCAGCCTGTACTGGGCCAGCCTCAACAAGGCGAAGCGTTCGGTGTGCCTGGCGCTGAACACGCCGGACGGGCAGGCGCTGGCGCAGGCGCTGATCTGCGCGCCGGACGAGGCTGGCGGCACGCTGCTGACCAACCTGCCTGGCTCCGGCTGGATGGACTACGCGACGCTGTCGAAGCAGCGGGCCGATCTGATCATGCTGCGGCTGACCGGCAGTTCGGATGGCAGCGCGGCGATCGACTACACGGTGAACAGCGCGAGTGGCTTCCCGCTGGCCACCGGGCGCGGCGGTGAGCCGGTGAACCATGTGTTGCCGGCCTGGGATGTGGCGGCGGGGCTGTATCTCGCCACCGGCTTCCTGGCGGCGGAGCGGGCGCGGCGGCGCACCGGAGCGGGGCAGGAAATCACCCTGGCCCTGTCGGATGTGATGCTCGCCTCGGTTTCAAACCTGGGCTATCTGGCCGATGTGCGGGTGAACGGGGCGGTGCGGCCGCCACTGGGCAACGATCTGTATGGCGCGTTCGGGCGGGATTTCCTGCTGGGGGACGGGCGGCGGATCATGCTGTGTGCAATCTCCAACCGGCAGTGGCGGGCGATCGGGCGGGCGACAGGACTGAGCGAGCGGCTGGCCGTGGTGGGGCCGCTGATGGATGTCGATCTGGACACCGAGGGCGGGCGCTTTGCCGCGCGGCACGCGATCTGTGCGGTGCTGGAGCCTTGGTTCGCCGCCCGCAGCCTGGCAGACATCCGTTCGGCGTTCGAGGGCGCCGGGGTGCTGTGGGGTCCGTATCAGGATTTCGGCCAGTTGGTGGCGGAGGACGCGCGCGCCTCGGCGGCGAACCCGATGTTTGCCGAGGTCGAGCAGGCGGGCGTCGGAAGGCTGCTGGCCAATACGGTGCCGCTGCGGTTCGGGCAGGACCAACCGCCCCCTGCCCCGGCGCCGCGTCTGGGCGAACATACCGAGGCAGTGCTGACCGATGTGCTGGGCCTGTCCTCGGTGCAGTACGGCAAGCTGCACGATGCCGGCGTAGTGGCCGGACCGGACGGCCGGAGGAGACGCTGATGGTGGAAAGTCCCGACTCGGTGCTGGTGCTGTGTGAGGCCGGACTGACGCTGGCAGAACAGTTCCTGGCGACGTGCCGGCTGAGCGTTGCGGCGCTGGTCGGCGATGCCGGGAAGCCGGATCCGGTTCGGCTGGACGTGCACCAACTGGCGGTGCACGGCTTCGCCTGGCAGGCGACCTATGTGGAGGCGCTGCGACAGACGCTGCGCTGGGCGCGCGGGTTGCACGAGAGCGGCCAGCTTTCGGCGGTGGAGCTGGCGATCCTGCGCCTCGGGTTCGCCGAATTCCTGCCGCAGCTTGGCGGCGGCATTCCGATCAGCCAGACCGAGATGGTGCGTCCGAGTGACCTGGGGGTGCCGAACGGGGTGGCGATGGGATTGCTGGGGGCGCCTGAAGTGGCGGCGCTGAGCGATCCGGCGGGACTGGACGACGCCCGGCAGACGCTGGTCACCGCCGCGCTGGACGGGCGGTTCGGTTCGGTCGGGCTGGATGAGACTCACCAGGCGATCCGCGAGCAGTTCCTGCGCTATGCCGCGACGGAGATCGCGCCGCACGCGCAAGGCTGGCACCAGCGCGACGAGCTGATCCCGATGCAGGTGGTGCAGCAGCTTGGCGAGATGGGCGTGTTCGGCATGACGGTGCCGGAGGCGTCGGGCGGGCTTGGCCTGGGCAAGGTGGCGATGTGCGTGGTGTCGGAGGCGCTGAGCGGCGGGTATATCGGCGTCGGCTCGCTGGGCACGCGGGCGGAGATCGCGGCCGAACTGATCGGGTCGGCCGGCACGCCGGCGCAGAAGGCGCGCTGGCTGGGTCCGATCGCCACCGGTGCGGTGCTGGCGACGGCGGTGTTCACCGAACCGAACACCGGCTCCGACCTTGGCAGCCTGCGCACAAGGGCGGTGCGGGACGGCGATGTCTACCGGGTGACCGGGGCGAAGACCTGGATCACCCACGGCGCTCGGTCTGACCTGATGACGCTGCTGGTGCGCACCGATCCGGATGCGCCGGGCTATCGTGGGCTGTCGATGCTGCTGGCGCCGAAGCCGCGGGGCAGCGACGAAGCGCCGTTTCCGGCGGCCGGCATGACCGGTTCGGAGATCCGCGTCCTGGGCTATCGCGGGATGAAGGAATACGAGATCGGCTTCGAGAATTTCGAAGTTCCGGCAGACTGTCTGCTGGGCGGCGTCGAAGGCCAGGGGTTCCGCCAGCTGATGGCAACGTTCGAGAGCGCTCGGATTCAGACCGGCGCGCGGGCGCTGGGGGTGGCGCAGAATGCTTTCGAACTTGGCCTGGCCTATGCGCGGGACCGGCAGCAGTTCGGCAAGGCGATCGTGCGGTTTCCGCGCGTCGCCAACAAGCTGGCCTGGATGGCAACCGAAACGATGATGGCGCGGCAGTTGACCTATTTCGCCGCGCGGCAGAAGGATTCCGGCCAGCGCTGCGATGTCGAGGCCGGGATGGCGAAGCTGCTGGCGGCGCGGGCGGCGTGGTCCAACGCGGATTGCGCGCTGCAGATTCACGGCGGCAATGGCTACGCGATCGAATATCCGATCAGCCGGGTGCTGTGCGATGCGCGCATCCTGTCGATCTTCGAGGGCGCGGCCGAAATCCAGGCGCAGGTGATTGCCCGCGGCCTGCTGGGTCGGGTGAACTGAAGGCTCGTCTCAGTCGCCGGCGGCCAGCACGCGGCCGATGACGAGGCGCTGGATATCGCTGGTGCCCTCGTAGATCTGGGTGACCCGGACATCGCGCCAAAGCCGCTCGACCGGATAATCAGCCATGTAACCATTGCCGCCGTGAATCTGCATCGCGTCCGAACACACCCGCTCGGCCATTTCTGTCGCGAACAGTTTCGCCATCGATGCTTCCTTCATGCAGGGCTGGCCGGCATCGCGCAGCTGGGCGGCGTGGAGGTAAAGCTGGCGGGCGGCCTCCACCCGCGTCGCCATGTCGGCGAGGCGGAAACTGATCGCCTGGTGGTCGATCAGCACATGGCCCATGCTTTTGCGTTCGCGCGCATAAGCGATGGCCGCTTCCAGCGCCGCGCGGGCAACGCCGGTGGCCTGGGCACCGACATTGATGCGGCCGGATTCGAGGTTGGCGAGGGCGATGCGGTAACCCTGGCCTTCCTCGCCGAGACGGTGTTCGGTCGTGCAGTTCTCCAGGATGATGTGGGCGGTGTCGGAGGCATGGTGCCCGGCCTTGGACTCGACGCGCGCGACGGTGTAGCCGGGCGTTGCTGTGGGGACGACAAAGGCGCTGATGCCGCGCTTGCCGGCGGACTTGTCGGTGACGGCGAAGACGACCGCGAAATCGGCGTTCTTGCCCGAGGTGATGAACTGTTTGGCGCCGTTCAGCACATAGTGCGCGCCGTGGCGTTCCGCGCGGGTGGTGATGGCGGCGGCGTCGGAGCCGGCGTCCGGTTCGGTCAGCGCGAAGGCGGCGATCGCCTGGCCGGAGGCGAGCGGGCGCAGGAACAGCGCCTTTTGGGCGTCGGTGGCGTAACCTTCGAGGGTTTTGGCGACGATGTTGTTGACCGAAACGATCAGGGCGATGGAGCAGTCGCCGGCGCCGATCTCCTCGGCGGCGATGGCCAGCGCTGTGTGGTCGAGGCCGGCGCCGCCCCACTGTTCGGGGATGGTGACGCCGAACAGGCCCATGGCGCCGAGGCCTTGCAGGGCCTCGCGGGGGAATTCGCGGTCGCGGTCCCAGCGGGCGGCGTTCGGCAGCAACTGCTGCTGCGCGAAGCGGCGCACGGCGGCGCGGATTTCGGCGTGGTGCTCTGCCTCAAGTCCCATCGTCCAGGCCCCTTGGTGATGCGGATCCGGTCACCATAGACGGCCCGGTCCCGATTGCCAGTCAATCGGCGTGGGTGGGCGCGGTGGCGTTCTGCCTTTGCAGGACGAAGCCGCGGTAGCCGGCCGCAACCACCGCCTCACAGGTGCGGATATAGGCCGGCAGGCCGGCGACATAGGGCATGAACACGC
>Ga0302320_10009756_pt1 | contig 20569 bp, 11 predicted proteins | sample Bog_T0_3_FD_202130 | JGI IMG/M metagenome (GOLD analysis project Ga0302320, IMG submission 202130) | Peat permafrost microbial communities from Stordalen Mire near Abisko, Sweden - Bog_T0_3 | ecosystem: Environmental > Terrestrial > Soil > Wetlands > Peat | place: Sweden: Abisko, Stordalen Mire...
GGATTGAATCTTTTCGGAGGCCATATAGGTGCCGTTCGTAAAATTCTTCTGCTCGAGCGGCAGCGTAATGGTGTTTGCTTTTGCGCCCACCAGCTTGATGGTCTCGGGCGATGTGTTTTGGATCTGCAGAACAATTGCGGCCGGCCTCGAGCTGCCCGCTTTCTCGGGCAGCAGCTCCGACGCAGTCGTTGGGGCGACCAGATCAGAGTCCAGTCCCGGCTTCCAGGCCGAATCGTCAATCGCACTCTCGCCGCTAACGGTGGCCTCCATCTGGGTCGACTGGTTCTTGATGAGTCGCAGATCTTTGGCACTCAGCTTCAGGTCGAGCACTGCTACATGGAACGAGGCCATCAACTGCCCGTCTTCGGCCACCGTGATTTTGTGCGCGCCCGGAGCCGCATCTTCCGGTAGATCGAAGTAGGCCGCGCGCGGGCTTTCAGCAACGATGGAAGCGGGTTTGTTGTCGACGAGGACCTGAGTTGAAATGCTGTCTCCGCTCACGGGTCCGTGAATCGCCTGCACCGCTCCGCCATCTTCCGCCGGTGCAGTTGTGTATGCCGTCGCCGGTATCTGCAAGGCCTTCGATGGCTCCCAGATTTGCGCGTTCGGTGCGGGCGATGCCGCGGCAAGGGGCACGGTCTCCTTGTCCAGTGCAGTTTCGTTGCCAATCGAGTTGATGGTCAGCGTAATCTGCGAAGCGATCTTGGGGACATGCAGGCGGAGGCGGCCTGTGGCAGGCTGCTCCTGTCCGTCGCCGGTGTCGACGATCAGCCCGCTTAATGAAGCTTCGCCCTGGGCGTCAGTGGCGAGGGGAACGGTAGCCGGGACCACGCGTAGTCCCGGTATTCCCGCATAGCTTTGCGGATCCTTCACCAGGGAGGCGGTCAAAGTGTCGCCCGGTTGCGCGTCGGCAGGCAACACTATACCGATGAGGGTCTTTACGCTTCCACTATCGCTTTCACCGCCAGGTGCGGGATGCGGCTTGGGGGGAGCCGGCGAGCGCATGACGGGGACGGTTGGGCATGAGGCCGGCGGTGACGGCGGTTTCGTGTCCTTGGCGAGCTGCGCCATGACATCGTTTGACGCGTTATCGTAGTGCGACTGGTCTTGCGGAGTGCGCGGCGCTGGGGTCGAGCCATCTTGCGAGGATCGTTGTTTCGGGCCGTAGATCGCGCTTGCGGAAGGCAAGAGCACGGTCATCGGCGCGTTGTTTTCAAGGTTGAGATTGAAAAAAGCGTAGAGGTAGTTCTCCAGGGATTGGTTGAATGCGGCTGTGGCCTTGGCGAGACGCAGCTCCTGCTCTTTGACGTCCTCAGCGGATCCGCAGGCCTTCAGATAGGTCAAATAAGCCTGTTCGTTCTGCACCAGCTGATATCGGTTCATGAGGTCTGCGTAGGCCTGATCTTCTGGTCCACCAGGCTTCATCGGCTTGCCGCTGATTGGCGAAGTGAACGAGGAAGAAACGCTCTGGACTTCAGCTGGTTCGGCGTTCTGGCCCTGCTGATTCTGTGGCGACGGAGCCGGTGAGGGTGCAGGTGAGGGCGAGGGAGGAGGTGATGGTTGCACTGGATTGCTTTGGGGAAAGGCAAAGGCAGCCGCAAGACAAAAGATGGCCACGGGGTAGCATTTCAAGAGCTTGCGCATAAGACCACCTCCGGAAAACGTCGGTCCCTATGCCAAGAAGGAATGACCCACTGTCCTTCTGGCTACCAAGACACTCGTATCAATTTTCATTACGTTTGGCGCCACGATCCGACGGTCAAGACCCAACGACTTTCGGTGTCACTAGAACTCGTGTATCCGGAAGTGCAGTCAGTGGCATCGTAAAAGTCGTACCTGGCGATCGACTGATATGTTTCCGTTCCCGAGTCGTCTCCTGTATTGACGAGCTCGGTGTAGTGCCTGTGAACCTCACGACGGCCCACGAATTGCTTGTCGGAAAAGAGAGCAGGAATCTTCTGGCAAGCGGCGGTGCTGCCAGCAACGGAATTGATCTGTTCCTTTTCAACAAATTTGACATCGCCTATCTTAGGCTCAACGTCGGGCGGGTTATCTGCGTCGGGTTTTTCTGCAATCACGTCAGCTTTGAACGCCGAACCGTCGGTTTCGCGAATCGTCGCCGTCGTTGCGCCCGCCGTCCACGCGACAGGAAATTTGCCGCTCTTGATGCCCTGAAGAAAATGCTCTGCGTTCCAGACATGCAGCGTATGCGTGGATGCCACGTAGTAAGCATCGATATGGCTGAGCTCCGCGGCCGTGAGCTTAGCTGGCGGCTTCACGGTCGGAAGTGTAGAAAGCGCTGGCGTCGTCACGGTGGAGCGTTTGTTAACCGTCGCGGTTTGCTCGGATTGCGCCGGCGCCGCCAGCGCTTCACCGCTGATCGGCGCGAGCAGCGGGGTCACATCCGCGGTGACATTGAAGCCGCCGCTGCGTGTGGATTGGATCTTCTGGTCGACCGTATCGGCACCGTTCGAGAAGTTCTCTTCCTCCAGCGGAAGCGTAATGACATTGGCCTTAGCTCCCGGCAGTTTGATCGCATCGCCCGATTTGTTTTCAATCTTGAGAACGATTGCCGCCGGTTTCGTGCTGCCCAGTCTGGAGGGCAACAGTTCCTCGGCGGACTTCGGATCCACCAGATCGGAGTCGAACCCCGGCTGCCACGCCGATGCCGGAATCGCATTAGCCCCTTCAACAGTGGCATGCATCGTGGTCGACTGGCCCTTCAGCAGTCGAAGTTGGTCGGCGCTCAGTTTCAGTCCGATCACCGCTACGCGGAACGAACTCATGACCTGCTCGTCCTCTGCCACTGTGACTTTGTGCGCGCCAGGAGACACGTTGTCCGGCAACTCCCAGTACACCGCGCGAGGGCTTTCGGCAACAATCGTCGAGGGCTTCCCGTCGACCTGAATTTGCGTGGAAGAGCTATCGCCGCTTACCGGCCCGTGAATCGCTTGCACGGCCCCGCCGTCCTCTGCTGGGACGGTCTGATACGCGGTGGCCGGAATCTGTGCGGCTCGCGACGGTTCCCATATTGCCGATTCGGGCGTGAGCGGTGCTTGTGTCAGCGGCACGGTCTCTGACGCCATGGGTGTGTCGCTGCCGATCTCACTCACGGTTAGGCTGAGCATTGCGGCAGTCGCGGGCACTTTCAGCCGGAGCGGTTGTGACGCCGGCTGCTGTTGCCCGTCGCCCGTGTTCACAACCAGGCCGCTCAACGAAGCTTCGCCCTGCGCGTCGGTCGAGAGCGGCACCGTGGCCTGAACAACTCGCAAGCCCGGCACGCCGGCGTAACTTTGCGGATCTTTGACCACAGTCGCAGTGGCCGTGTCGCCCGGCCGCGTATCGGCAGGCAGCACGATGCCGATCAGGCTTTTCACGCTACCGCCGGCTCCTCCCGGGCTGGGGCTGGGACTTGGAGTAGGACTTGGACTGGGGCTTGCGCTCGGGCTGGGAGTGGTACCAGAATCGGGACTGGGGGCTGGGCTTCCGCCGGCGTTCGGACCGGAACCAGAATTTGGAGCGGGTAGAGTGTTCGCAGACTTCGGCGGACACTGCGCCGGGTAGGGTTCCTGCTTGTCATCTTTGGCCAACTGCGCCAGCACATCGCTCACGATGCTGTCAAACATCTTCTGCTGCTCAGTGGTCCTATTCTGTGAGTAGGAATTCTTGCCTGACAACTGCTTGGGGCCGAGAAAATTCTCTGGGCTGGCACGGAGGCCAATCGCGGCAGACGAATTCCCGGAATAGCCGTAGATGTAGTTTTCCAGAGCCTGGTTGAAGGCAGCAGTTGCCGTCTTCAGCCGCTCTTCGGCGCTCTTTATGTCTTCCGCCGATCCGCAGGCCTTGATGTATTGCAGCCAGGCCTCCTCCGCCTTCATGACGTGATAGCGATTGAGAACATTTCCATAGGAGCGGCCCTCCGGGGAAGACGGGTCCAGGGCCGCACCGGAGAATGGTGAAGTGCTCCACGATGAATCGCCTACCACCGGTATGGTGTCGCCTCCCGGTGCAGGAGATGGAGAGGGTGAGGGTGATGGCGCCGGCTGCGGGCTTTTGTTCTGCCCACGCGCGCAAAATACCGCGATGCACAATACAACCACAGGGAAACATTTCGCAAAATTCCGCATGAGACCTCTTCGTTGGCTCTTTTTCAACGGCGATGGCAGGGCCCAGTAGGGGGAATGAAATTGAATGTCGAACGGGAAAAGGGAAGACACGTGTAAGTTATACCTTCTATATGTCTTTTTCAATACTTTTTGCAGGTGCCCGCAGCAGAATCTCAGCGCAATGTTCAGAGCCTTGTGCCCGCTAAGGAATCGTCTAGCTGGCCTTCAATCTCACGCAGGGGCTGTTGGCACGAACCGTCTGATTACGGCCGAGTTCTTTGCCGCGGTAAAGCGCCTCATCTGCGCGGCGCAGCCAATCCGGCGCCGGTTCTCCGGTTTCCAGTTCAGCTACGCCAAGCGAAATCGTGATCCCGTTGTGGCCACCGAACGTGTTGGCCGCCACCATATTCCGCAGAGTCTCCGCAAGTGCATAGGCTGAGGCCAGGCGAGTGTAGGGCAACAATGCGACAAACTCTTCGCCTCCTATGCGGAAAAGCTGGTCAGTCTTGCGCAAGCGTGCGGCCACGGCCGCGACCATGGAAACCAGCACGTTGTCACCCACCTCGTGCCCATGCTCGTCATTGATTTTCTTGAAGTGGTCCACGTCGAACAGAATCAGACACGCAGACGTCTTGTGGCGTGCGCGCATGCTCACAGCGTGCTCGATCGCCTTTTCCATTTCGCGACGGTTGGCGACGCCGGTCAGCGGGTCGCTGGCTGCGAGTCTTTCCATTGCAGCGCGCTGGCGCTCATTATTCGCCGAAAAGATGATGGCGAAGATCCAGGTGAGGGTGAGAGAGCCCAGCACGCGAGGGAACTGTTCGTGCGTGGTCCAGTGCCATGCTTCATATACGACAGCTGGACAAAAGCCGGCCATCAGCAAGCTTGCTCTGCCGGAACCAAGCATGTAATAGCTGATGCAGACAAATGGATAGGCCCAGAACAATCCCGCAAGATGCAGACGGTACATGGCTAGGAGAATCAGCGCCGAGCCCACCACGGTCATTGCGAACAATAGCTGGGCGGCTATGGATCTAAAATTGCGGATGAGCAGGATAAGGCTGGCGAGCACGAGGGTCAGGGCGCCGGTCAGCGCAGCTGTGCGCAGGTCTCCTTCGAGAACATCGATGACCGTGAAGGTGACGCTACTGGAGAGCGCAAGCGCACACATCCAGATTACAGTGCACCAATTGTCCGAAAGATTGTCCTTGAACTGCATCGCAAATGCGGCGGAACAAAATACCGACGCCGCCATATTGTCTATCGGCACTTCGTCACCAGATTATAGGCGCGAAAGTGACGCATAAATGGACACAGCCAGAGACGTGTTCTTTCAGGCGGTTGCAGCAATTGCTGCAACCAGCGCTAGCCAAAACACCAGCTTCTACGCATTTCGTAACGTGTCAATTGCGAATGAATTGCGTTGCAATTCGAACTTTCCCGGATCATCAGCCGGAAAGAGGCGCCAATGCGGACTTGTGGCGCGGTGCGATTCTTTGGAACGCCTTAGGAGGCTTTGCCGCGGAGTAGTTCTTCGGCGCGTAACCAGTCCTCGGCGTCGCTCCCGTGCGTGCGGCCGCGTTCATTCCAGAAGTGATGCGCCAGTTCGGCCACCTTTTCGCGAGGGACCAGATGCGGAATCGTCATTTTGGGAATGACCGTCTTCTTTGCTGTGGGCTTGCGTGGTTTTGCGGCAGCCTTGGGCGCAGCGGCGAGTTTTTTCGTGGACTTTGCCATAAGCCATTCCTCCTGAGGGGATAAAGGATGAAAATCGGCCAACTATAGAGAGAATACAGAATTTCATTTCCACTTCTCGCTCAAATCGACATCGGAGAATCATGGACGTAAACCCACATGGCGGCGCGGCCGGAATTTGAGGGCCATCGCGACCGCATCGATTCAGGTTGACGCCCTCGTGTTTCGCAACATATGATGACTGACGGGAAACCGGTATCTCTACCGCAAAACTTCAAAATAATAGCTTTCAAATGGCGCTCGATATCTGCAATGGGAACCGATCTCCAGACTTTAAATGCAGGACGCCGAGAAACTGAGGGATTGAATGGACAGACGGACTTTCAATAAATTGGCAGGACTTGCCGCAATGGGAGCGCTGACGGCCGAGATGGAACTGAGCTCGGCGCAAGCAGCGAACATTGCAGGCGAAGTGATTCTCGATGACAGCGAATTCCTGGTGGCATTCGATCCTGCAACGGGTGCTCTCACGCGCATGGAGCACAAGCCAACGAATTGGATCGTGGAACGCCGGCCGGCACTTGGCGCCTCCTTCCGCATGCTCGTTCCCATTCCCGGCCGGCGGGCCAACTTTGTTCTTGGGAAAAATCAAAAGGCTGCGAGCGTTACAAAGATTGCAGACAGCCAGGTGCGCATTGTGTGGAAGGACCTAGTCAGTGAGCATGGAGGCGTACTGCCCATTACCCTCATCGCCACCGTCACGCTGAAGAATGGCAAGCTCACCTTCGACACCACGCTTGAAAACAACTCCACCTTCACGGTAGAGACCGTCGACTATCCGTACTTCGGCGACATCAATCCGCCTTCAACAAATTCAACGGTGTCGGCGCGAACAATGTGGTACGGCAATCTCGGCTCCGATGAGATCTATCCGAACTTTGGGAATGAGAAGGGCTACTGGGGCGTTGATTTTCCCATCAAGACCTTCGGATCGAATCGCAGTAACTTCTGCCTGATCCAAGCCCAGACCGAGGGGCTCTATGTAGAATTGTCCGATCCCACGTTGCCCTATTACACGGAATTCACGTTCGAGCAGCATCCCGGCGTGTTGCACGGTGCGGTGGTGCCGAAGACCGATGAGTTTTCCGGATTCCCGGTGCATCAGGAGTTCCGCATCTGTCACTTTGTCTTCGCCGATCCGAATTCGACAAAGAAGTTTGCTCCAATCGTATTTCGCGGCTACCAGGGCGACTGGCATGCGGGCATCGATGTCTACAAACAATGGCGCGATACGTGGTTCAAAACGCCGCATCTGCCCGCGTGGGCGCAGGACCTGCATTCCTGGACTATGCTGCGCATGAACACGCCGGAAGAAGACTACACCATCTCGTACAAGAAGTTCGTAGAGTACGGCCAGGAGTACGCCAAGTGCGGCGTGAAAGCGGTGCAACTGATCGGCTGGAACGTTGGTGGCCAGGATCGCGACGATCCCTCGCAAGATACCGACCCCAACCTCGGCACGTGGCAGGAGTTTCACGACTCAATCGCCAAGGTGCAATCGTTGGGGGTCAACGTAATCCTGTTCAGCAAATTGAACTGGGCCGATCTGACCTCGAAATGGTACAAGGACGAGCTCTACAAATATGAGGCCAAGGATCCGTATGGCATCCGCTACGAGCAAGGTGGATACAACTATGTGACGCCGACACAGTTGGCAGGCATCAACACGCGGCGCCGAGCGGTGATGGATTTCGCTGACCCTGGCTATCGGGAAATTGCTTTAAAGGAATTCCAGAAAGTCCTGGCGCTCGGCTCCACTGGCTGGTTGTGGGATGAGATATGCCATCATTCAGGGGCCATCTACAACTTTGCTCAGGGCCACGGTTACAATCCGCCTGGTTACATTTATGGTGGCGATCTGCCGCTTTCCGCAAGCCTCAGAGCCGCTGCCGACAAAGTAAATCCCGATTTCATCTTTGCCGGCGAAGGCCCGCAGGACTGGCTGATGCAGTATTTTCCGGTGAACGAATGTGGTGTGAGCACGACGCCTGTTTGCCAGTACCTCGACACCAGAAATTCCGTAATGCTCGCGGGAGTGAGCGGCTTCGACGATCGCGAGCAGTTGAACATGATTCTGCTGAACCGCTGCGTGATTCAATACGAACCGTTCCTTTACAAGGGGCACCTGCACGATTTTCCGCTCACCATAGCTTACGGGCAAAAGATCGATGACCTCCGCCGCAAATACAAAGCGTATCTTTGGGACGGCGATTTTCGCGACACGCTCGGCGCGGATGTGAGCGCCGATGCGGCGTTCCGCTACTCGGTCTTTCGTGCGCAAAACGGCAAGAGGGCAGTGGTTGTCATCAACCCAGGCTACGAAAACGCCATCACTGCCAAGGTCAGCCTGCCGAATCCGGGCAACCTCGTTGTTGCGACGCCGGAGCAACCTGACGCCCAACCGACGACAGGATCGCTGCAAATTCCTGCTCGTTCTGCGGCGGTTGTCATCGAACAGTAAGCCTCGGCAGGGAAGCGCTTAGCGCGGCGCGATTTTTCACAGTTGTCGCGGGCCCAACGTGTATCGTGGTTGCAAGCTGGAAAAACCATGACCACCCCTGCCATTGACACCACTGCGCTCACCCGCCGCTTTGACGACTTCACCGCCGTCGACAACGTCAACCTGTGCGTCGACGCCGGTCAGTTCTTCGGATTCCTCGGCCCCAACGGGGCTGGTAAGTCGACCACGATTAAAATGCTCACCGGCCTGCTGGCGCCAACATCAGGCAGCATCCGCATTCTTGGCGAGGATCTCGAGGCCAACTCCGCAGAGATCAAACGGCAAATCGGCGTAGTGCCAGAGGGCATGGCGCTCTTTGGCCGTTTGACCGCCGAAGAGTACCTACAGTTTGTAGGGCGCATGTATGGTCTGGATCGCACCACGACGCTCAATCGCACGCGAGAACTCCTCGACTTCATGCAGTTGGCCAACGAGCAGAAGAAACTGATCACCGACTTCTCGCACGGCATGCAGAAAAAGCTGGCACTCGCGGCCGCGGTGATTCACGGGCCAAAGGTTTTGTTTCTCGACGAGCCCTTTGAGGGCGTGGACGCGGTGGCCGCGGGCACTCTGAAGTCCATGCTGTTGAGAATGATTGCGCGCGGTGCGACCATCTTTCTCACATCGCATGTGCTGGAGATTGTGGAGCGCTTGTGCACGCACATTGCCATCATTCATCGCGGGCAACTGGTGGCGCAGGGTTCGCTTGATGAGCTGCGCGCAGGCGCGTGGCGCGCCGGGAAAGCAGGATCGCAGGAGGCAGTCGCGACGCCGGGCGCGGAGAAGCGCAGCCTTGAGCAGATATTCCTCGAAATTGTGGGCACGGATCGCGAAGGCAACCCGGCCGCGACCTCGCCCGAGCAGGAGCTCTCATGGCTGAGCTAACGGGCTCGGAGAGTGTCCTTCAATCCTTGCCGCCCATTCCGGCGAGCGCTCAATTGCTGGCGGTCGCTTGGCTGCGCTGGCGCATCTTCGTCAACGGCATGTTTCGCAAGCGGCCCAAGCGCAAAGGCCAGGTGGTCGGGCTAGTGTTCGGCATTCTCCTGCGCATCATTGTCTGGCCCATGCTCGCCATGATCGTGATCGGTCCCGTTGCGGGCAGCGGATTCCTCGCCTGGATGGCGATCTCCGAGGGCCACCCTCGCAGCCTCGCGCCGTTGTTGCTCGGCATCACCTTGCTCTGGCAGTTTGTGAGCATCAACGGGCTCAGCATCGCGGTCTCCATGCAGAGCTTCGATCCCGCGTCGCTGGTGCGTTTTCCTCTGCGCTTTGGCCGCTATTTTGTGTTGCGCTCGCTGCTGGGACTGTTGACGCCGAGCACCATCGTTGGTTGCCTGGCCTTGCTGGCCGTTGCGGTGGGAATTGGCATAGCAGATCCGTCGTTAGCCCCGCCCGCGCTTGCGGTGATGGCAGTTTACGCGTTGATGAATATTTATCTCACGCGCATGATCGGCGCATGGATGGAGCGCTGGCTGGCCAACCGCCGCTTTCGTGAAATCTTCAGTATGTTGATGGCGATGTTTGCCGTCAGTTTTCAGTTCTTGAACTTGCGGCTGAACTCGACGCACGCACCCGGTGTAAGGACCAGCTGGCTGATCAATATCTTGCACAGTTCCGGATCGTACCTCAACTGGTTGCCGTCGGGTTTTGCGGCGCAGGCGATTCTGCTTGTGAAGCATCCCCTGGCCGCCTTTGCGCAGTTTGCGGCACTGTTGGCATGCACCGCGCTCTTTGCCGCGGTGTTTTCCATCCGGCTGCAAAAACAGTTTCTTGGCGAATACCTGGGAGAAGGTGTGAACCGGCGCGCAAAGGCGCAGCCGGCGCCACGTACAAAAGTGACGGTGCCGCAACCCGCCGCGCTGCCTGCGCCCGAAGCGCCCCGCTCAATTCTTTCGCCCACCGTCGCTGCATGCCTGCGCAAAGAATGGCTGATTCTGCGCAGCAACGGAGCGCAGATGATCGGATTGCTGACGCCCCTGTTCTTCGTCGTCATCTTCAGCATGAACCGGGCATTTTCCGCAATCTCTTCAAAGTACTTTCTTCCCGCGGCAATGGCTTACGTTCTCATTGGCCCTCTGGGCACGCTCTACAACGTCTTTGGCGCGGATGGCCGCGGCGTGCAGGTGTATCTGCTCGCGCCGATTCGCATGCGCGATGTGGTTGTGGCCAAGAATCTGATGAGCCTGACTCTGATCGTCACGGAGGCGGCGCTTGCCTGGACGATTATTTGCGTGTTGGCGAGGGCCCCTATTCCGATTGCAACACAAATCGCCACAGCGTTCTGGGCGGTCTTCGTCGTGGCCATGAATCTGGCAATTGGAACTGTGCGGTCGATTCAGGCGCCGCGTTATTTTGTTCCTGGGCAGACACGACAGATTCGTGCCGCCGCCCCCGCCAACCGCACCAGCGCGTTGCTGGTGCTTGCGGTACTGTTCGGAAGCATGTTGTTGCAGATTCCCGTGGCCATCGCTTCGAGTTACTTCCATGTACCGTGGCTGGCCGCATGGGTCTTTGGCCCGCTCGCTGTCGCGGCGGTTTTCGGGTATGCACTCACGCTGGGCAATGCCGAGCGCCTCATATTGGCGCATCGCGACGTCTTCGCAGAGGAACTTTGCAAGGCGTAGCAACCTGGATGAGATTTGGTAAGCGTAAGTCAGGATTTCAGTTCCGCCTTGGGCCAACTTCACCAACACCGCTTTCTTCTTATAATTCCCACCAATCGAACAACGCCATGCGCGGGTAATACAACCCACCTCGGATGGCCGCATCTGCGCCATGCAAATTGCGCAGGACCTTTGCGTAGGCCTCAATCTGCGGCGCGAAGGCGCTGCGCAGTTCAGGCAGCGCGGCTTTCGGATCGAGTCCATCTTCGTGCGCGGTTTTGTAATCGATAATCCACCAGGTATTGTCACCGGCCGTCGACTGCGGCGTGGGCCCTGCGCGAAAAACGCGATCAACCTGCACCGCGCGCAGTGTGCCGGCAACCACTCCCGTCCATCGCGCCTCACTCGTCGCATCGCGGTGCGGGGCGAGAATCCATTGTGCCTGCGGGTCATTGGCGGCGCGGAGAACGATCTCGAGCGTTTGCGCAGCGATGCGATCGGCCTGAGGTGCATCGATGCCAGCGGCACGGAGGTTTGCGCCAATACGCGGCTGCAGGCGAGTGAGTAACACTCGAGCAGCTTCAGTTGTCTCGGTAACGAGAAATTGGGCAAGATGCTCGAACAACTCATGAACCGCCTTGCCGAGTGCGCGAGAAATCAATCCGCCCTCGTGACGCTCGTAAAGCTGGCCCTCGCCGGCAAGCGGTTCCTGACTGTCAGATTGAATGTTGACGGATGCGGCCTGCAAGCCCTGCGGAAGGCGGCGCACGCACGTTGTTATCAAGGCGGAGGGAGTCATGCTGAGGACGCAGTCGCCTGAAGCCGCAAGCGATGCAATCGTGGCGGGCTCGGCCGCGGCTGCACTGGCCGACAACCACTCCTCAAACTGACGGCGAACTTCGGATTCCCAAGCCGGCCATGCGATGAGCAGCAGGCTTTCGCGCGGCATGGCCAATTCAGGGAGAGCGCCCTCGACTGTCTTGTAGGAAGGGCGGGCAAAAATGTGCAGCTCTTCGCGAGCCCGAGTAGCCGCCACATAAAGTACGCGGCGCGCCTCGTGTTGTTCGCGTTCGTGACGCACACGATCCACCCAGGCCTTTGCGGCGCCGCGATCGGCTCCTTTGGGCGGGAGTGGAGCCACGAGAAACTCCGTGACCTCGCCGGGCTCATTGGCTTCGGGTGACAAGCCACGCTCCAGCCAGGAAAGCAATTCCTGCTTGCTGTTGCCCGCGCCGGCTTGCAAATCGGGTACAAGCACAACCTCAAATTCAAGGCCTTTGGCTTCGTGGATGGTCATCAATTGAACGCCGTAGTCGACTTCGGCTGCGGGATCGGGCTGGGCCTTGAGATCGCCGAGGGCCGCTTCGAATGCCGGGCCGAGCAGATCGGACTCGCCTTGCGGAAGGGCGTCGATGCGCTGCCAAAGCAGATCGAGATTGGCGCGCGCCGACGCGTCCACACATTGCGCGCCACCAAGGCAGAGCCAAACTTGCTCAAGCCAGGTTCCCGGCGAAGTCGTTGGCTGAGCAGAGCGAAGACGCTCGGAGTATTCGATGGCTCGCAGCACTCGCGCCACGGCTGAGCTGTCGTCGCGTGACAAAAAGGTCGAGCGTTCAGCGAGCAGCTCGGGGATTGGACGGGACTTCAACTGTTCGTCATCTGCACTCGTCAACGTGTGCAGATCTGCGAGTGAAAGGCCGCACCACGGCGCGCGCAAAACACCGAGCCAGGCCACTCGATCCAATGGGTTGAGCAGCGCGCGGGCGAGCGCCATGGCATCGATGATCTCGGCGCGATCCTGAAGGGTATCAAGTTTGATGGCGCGAAAGGGAATCGCCGCCTTATGCAGCGCTTGCGCAACGGAAACTAGCGCTTTGCGCGCGCGGCCAAGCACAGCGATGCGGTATTTGCCGTTGGCCGCGCGAGCTTTTTCCATTCGCGGCAGGTGGCTACGAATGAGAGCAACGATCTCTTCCGTCTGTTTGCCGATGGCGGCATCGCGTTGGGCTTTGAGTGCTTCGCTTCGGACTGAGTCCGACGAGCGGCCATGCGACGCCGACGCGAATTCAAGGTGGAGTTGGAGGCGCGGAGCCGATTCGCTGACAAGTTGAGGGCCAGATTGCGTATCGTTGTCCCGCGCGGGCTCGGCTTCGACAAAAGTAATGCCGTCGCCACCGGCAAAAACCTGGATGAATGTGCCGTTGACGGCTTCGACGAGCGACCGTGCAGTACGGAAGTTCGCCGTCAGCATCACGGGAGTGAATTGCAACGGAAGATCGCCGGGGATTTCAAGACCAATCTGCTCCGCGCGCGGGAAGAGTTCCGTATCGGCCTCGCGAAAGCCATAAATCGATTGCATGGGGTCGCCGACCACAAAGCAGGTGCGGCCCTCGCGTCCGGACCACGAGGCGATGAGATGGGCGAGCAACTGGTGCTGACGTCGGCTTGTGTCCTGGAACTCATCGACCAGTAGATGGTGAATGCCTTCGGCAAAGCCCTGCGCGGTGTCGGTAGGGAGATGGTCTTCGCCCTGGAGGGCCTTTTGTGCAATCTGCGCGATCTCAATGAAGTCTGCGGAGGCGGTTTCGGCAAATACAACGCGCAACTGACCGGCGGCGTGGCGAAGGAGAATGAAACATGCGCGAACGATCTCCCATTCTTCTTCGGAGTAGCGAGCGGGCGGCAGATTGCGAATAGCGGCGAGGGTGGATGCCAGGTCGGGAATTGACGCGACGTCAGCAAGCAAGTTGAGTAAACGCGTTTTCTCAGCCTTATGTTCTTTGGGGAATCCTTGATTGACATTCACTTGTTTGCGAACGGCGCCCTCGCCCGTCAAGAGCAAGGTTGCAAGACAAAGGAAGGCGCGGTGCGCCTCATCCAATTGGTCCACACTCGCAAACGGAGCGGCAGGGAAGTCGGCCATTTCCGAGAGGTCGCCATAGAGTGCGCCGCCGCTTTGCTCGCAGGCAAAGCGCGCCAGTTCGTGCGCCTCTTGGATGGCGCCGGGAGACATCTCGAAAAGTTGTCCAAGCGCCGCCATGCAATGCCGCAACGTGCGTGCAAACGGGCGCTCCAAATTTTCGCGCAGCGTTTCCCAATCCGGATCACGGTCAAGGACAAAGTCGTGCATCCACTGGTCGCGCTTCTCGAGCATGGTCACGACCTGATCTTCAAGGTCGGCCCAACTGTTGTCGCGCCAGAGAAGAAGTGTTTCGAGGGCAGAGCTGAGAGCCGCGTTGTCCTTTCCGATTTGCTCGAGCGTGCGGCGTGCGGCGCGGCGATAAAGCTCCCGTGGCCGGTCGCAAACCTCGAGGCTTCCACCAAGTCCGGAGAGAATGGGCTGCCGCGCTGCGATCTCGCGGCAGAAGGAGTCGATGGTGGAGATGCGCAATTGCGCGGGAAGGTTGAGAAGTTCCCAACCCTGGGCGCGAGAGTGGGCAAGCGCGCGCGTTGCCAGCGACTCCAGGGAGAAGGGATCGGTCGTAGCCTCCTGAGCGACGGCGGCCCTCTCAAGCTCGGAGAGGATGCGATGACGCATCTCGGAGGCGGCGGCCTTGGTAAACGTGATGGCAACGATCTCGGCGGGATCGTTGACCTCGCCAAGCAGGCGGAGAAAGCGGCGCGTCAACAGATCGGTCTTGCCCGATCCGGCCGGCGCGCGCACCAATATCGAGCGCGTGACGTCGAGCGCCAGTTCGCGTTGGGACCGGTCGGGAGGTGGAGTCCTGCGCGTGTCAGGCATCGCCATCTTCCATTTCGTCGCCGTTCTCGTCTTCAGCCCGTGGTGGGTTTTCCTGGATTCGGCACAGCGCTTGGAGGCCGCAACGTTCGCAGGTCTCCGGATATTTGCGGGGATCGGCCTCCGCGTGACCGGCATGGAAATCGTGTGCCATCTTCTCGATGTACCCGCGCCACCGGCGCATTTCGTCGTCGGTGAGAGGTCTCTTGACAAGCGCTTTTTGGGCGCCAAGTTGGGCAATCAGGGTGCCCCGCGCGTTCTTCACGCGTCCCAGGAATTCCTTGCTTTTGCCGGCGCGAATCTGGGCGAAGACAAGGCCACCCGCGCTCGCCGGGCCATCTTCAAGCGCAAAGCCGGCGTAGAGCGGCAGTTGCACATCGTCGGGCCGAGGGAGGTCCCACGCACTGGGAGAAACCGCGCCGGATTTGTAGTCGATCACGAGCAGAGAATTGTCGTTCAAGCGATCAATGCGATCGAGGCGCACATTGAGTTTCAGCCCGTCAATCGAAGCCTGAGCATCCACTTCAGTCGCGGCCACCGTAAACGCCATGCGCGCGGATTCGTAGTGAAGCCATTCCGTGACGAGGTTGATGAGGCGTGTCGCTTCGAGTTCGAGGTACCTTGGCGGCATGCAATCGCGCGCACGGGCAGGCATCTTGTCGTCTAGCACGCGGTGTACATGGGCTGCAACGAACGCGCCGGGATCGGTGAGAGCCACGAGTTCCGCATGAGTGCGAAAGCCGTGAGGAGGGCCGGCCCAGATGGAGTGCAGCACTTCATGCAACAGGAGGCCGCGCTCCGAAGCAGAGAGGCCAGCCTCCGCAGCGTCCGACTTGTCGGCATCGAGACGCGTCGTGGCGAAGGCCCGGAAGGCGCACCGCGACTGTGTGGTGAGTACGTTGGAACCGCCTGAGACCTCGCATAGAGGATACGGGATCCGCGTTGTGTCGTTGAACTCAATCGTGAGCGGTTCAGGTGGTGCAGGCGCTTTGAGATCGATAGCGAGTTGTTGCGGCAAACCCGCAACCTGGGCAATGAGCCGCGACGGGCGTGCTTCGACGCCTTCGCTTTGTCGCGTGTGGCTAAAGTGAACCTCAGGCGCAGAGACGAGCAGGCGGCGCGTCATGGCGCTGGCCACATCCCAATCGAGTTTCGGCGTTGCGTGCGGCATTCCGGCCTCGCGCTGCACCGGGAGTGGAATCAACGGATGTGTCGCGCCGGCTGCAGGCCACGCCACTTCGCTCGTTCCGAGGAACCAGATGGCGTCGGCGGTCAGGCCCGCGGACTCGGCAGGTCCGGCAATCAAGATGGGCGCATCCTCTGACTCCGGCGCAAACAGCGTTTCATTCACGACGCGATCGAGAACAGCAAGAAACTCGTTCCACGCAATGCGGCGGCCATCAAAGCCGAGCGAAGCGCATTCATCGACAGTTTGTTGCCAACGGCGGAGGGCTTGGAATTCTGCGCTCGCAAGCGGCCGCGCCCCGGGGCAACCGGCTAGTTGCAGCAACTGAGGCACAAACTCAGCCCAGGCAAGCGGAGTTTGCGACCGGCGCGCGAATTCCTGCAGCCTTTGCTGAGTTAGCGTCATGCGCGTAACCCACGCGGCAGGCAAGTCGACGCGCGGCCGCTGGTGGAGGAATGCCGCAAGCGTCCAGTTCGGGCGCTGCAATCCGCGCCTGCGCAGGGCGCGCACGAAAGCTGCGAGCGCGCGCGCTTCATCGGGCGAATTGGCGAGTTGGCCCGTCGAGACAAGCCAATCAAGCTCGTTTTCAGCGATCGCGTCGCTGAGCCAGCGAAGTATCAACTGCGCGCCTCGCGCCAGTGCGACCTGCCCGAGGGTGACCCCGAGCGAAAACTCAAACTGGCTTGCCGGGCTCGGCGAATTCTTGTTCTGTTCCAGAGAGCGGAGAAACGCGCGTTCGATCTCGCCGCGGCGTGTCCGTGCATCCTGTGTCACGACGAGCAGGCGCGCATGGGTATTCGCTGCGAGCCGAGCCCTGCACCAAAGCGCACAGGCAGCGAGCTCCGCAGAGGGATCGGCCGCCAAATGAAATTCGATTTGCGACGCGGTTGCACCGAGGGCGGCCTCATGCACGCGATCAGCTCCCCATGCGGTGAAGAAGCCATGCTGCGTGGATAGGATGCGATCGAATCCCGCGAGCAGCAGCGGCGGGCGTTCCGGGGAATCCGCTTGCAGAATCCCGCTCAACTCCAGCGGAAGTCGCGCCGCGCTGATGAACTTGCCTTCGCGGCAGATTTCGTTGAAAGCGGCAAGCCAGCCGCTGAATGCGCCCGGGTCCTGATCCCAGCCTAGGCGCGCATTGTTGCGGAGAAGCTGCGGCGCGTAGTCGCACAGCAGATGGTGCGCGTCCATGGCGAGTGCGGCCAAGCGATCCCCGGCTCCAGCGAGTTGCGCGGCTTCGGGCGCGGCATTCGCCACAATGCGCGCCCACAGCGATTGCTCCTGGAGCGAATTCAACACCACTCGGCCATCGATTGCACGCTCATCCCAGGCCGCGCGAACAAAGGAGTGCCAGTCCCGAATGTTGGGCGAGGGCCAGGCGGTGAGCCCCTCCGCGCGGCGGGCGCGATGATAGGCCAGGGCAAGGGATCGAGCCGCGCGTTCGCTGGCGGTGACCACAATCCCGCCTTCGCGCAACCAAATATCGATGGATGGCATTTCAGGGTTCACAGTGAACGGCGGGTAGCCTCACCCAAGGATACCTCTCCGATTGCATTACTTTTGCACGGCGCTTGGAGCGGCAGCCAACGTCTGACAACCGATCTCCGATCACTCTATTTCCAGTGGTCAGTCCACCGGTTGTACACTAATATCGATGCGAATTTTCCTCGCCAGCACCCTGCTAGCCGTTGCCGTTGCCACAGGATGCCATTCCAGCGCGAAGCCCGAACCGCAGGGCTCCGCCGCGACGTCTTTCAAGGTTTACAAATTGCGTGGGAAAGTGGTTTCGACCAATCCCGCAACAGGCGAAGTCACCGTGAATCATGAGGCCATTCCCGGCTTCATGGACGCGATGACCATGCCCTACAAGCTCAAGGATCCCAGCATCCTCAGCGAGCTGCATCCCGGCGACACCATCACCGCCGACGTGCTAGTCTCGCAAAATCCCGATGCGGATGTGCTGCTCGATCACATTGTGGTGATCGCGCAGGGCAAGCCCGACTACAAGCCCGCTGTCTTCTATCACGTTCCAGCGTCCGGTGACGCGGTTCCCGATTTCAAGCTGCACAACCAGGATGGGCGCGTCCTCCACCTCGATCAGTTCCGCGGAAAGACGTTACTGCTCACGTTCATTTACACGCGCTGCCCACTACCCAATTTCTGCCCGCTGGTGACGCACAACTTTGCGGTCATCGACCGGCAACTGGCGACGAATCCTGCGCTCTACGCCAAAACGCACCTGCTCTGCGTGAGTTTCGATCCGGAGCATGACACGCCAGCGCGGCTACGAGCTTATGGCGCACAATACATTGGCAGCGACGCTAGCAGCGTCTTTGCGCACTGGGATTTTGCCGTGCCGTCGCAGCCAGAGCTCCTGGAGATGGCGAAGTTTTTCGATGTGGGCATTACGCAAGGGGAAGATGACACGATCACCCACACGCTTTCCACGACACTCATCGACGCGCACGGCAAGGTGGCGCAGTTTTACCCGGGGAACGAGTGGACGCCGGACGAGGTCGTCGCGGACGTGAGAAAGACGGCTGCCAGCTCATAGCTGCTGGCTCGTTCGTGCGGGTGTGCGTTGCGGAGTTCGGGCGCAAAGGCGCGCAAGGGTTTCAGTTTTAGGTTAGTAATTCTTTCAAGGAAGGCAAGGAGAGAAGGATGAAATACGGTTTGAATATTCGTGAGAGCGGCGAGTTTGATTTTCTTTCGTTGGGAGCGCTGGTGCACCGATTGGATCCGGGCATTATCCCCTTCCGCAAGGCAACGCAGTGCCAGATTCACGTCAGCGGCGGCGAGTTTAATGTGGCCGCCAACCTGTCGGACTGCTTCAAGATGAAGACCGCAGTGGCGTCGGCCATGGTGGACTATCCCATCGGCGACCTGATCGCCGAGCGTGTGCTTGCGATGGGCGTAAAGCCTATTTACAAGCACTTTGAGCACAACGGTGCAACCGGTCCGAACATGGCCACGGTCTATAGCGATCGCGGCGCGGGCGTGCGTCCTCCCGTGGTGTTCTATAACCGCGCCAACGAAGCAGGCGCAATGCTCAAGTCCGGCGACTTCGATTGGAAGAAGATCTTCGCCGGCGGCGTGCGCTGGGTGCACTCGGGCGGCATCTTTGCGGCTCTTTCGCCCACCACTGCGCCTCTCGTTGCCGAAATGATGCAGGAGGCCAAAGCGGCCGGCGCCATTACTTCCTTCGACCTCAACTTCCGCGAGAAGCTGTGGAAGATCTCTGGCGGCGCGGAAAAGGCCGTCGAGACCATTGCGTCGATTGTGAAGAATGTGGACGTGCTGATCGGCAACGAGGAAGATCTGCAGAAGGGCCTCGGCATTCCCGGTCCCGATGTCCACTCGAAATCGAAGCTCGATCCTGCTGTGTTCTTCGGCATGATCGACAACGTGGTCAAGAAGCATCCGCATGTGAAGATCGTAGCCACCACGCTCCGCGAAGTGCACTCCACCAACCGGCATAGTTGGGGCGCGGTGGCATGGATCGACGGCAAGACTCATGTTGCGCCCACGGCGGAGTTGGACGTAGTCGATCGCGTAGGCGGCGGCGACGGCTTTGCGGCCGGATTCATCTACGGGCTGCTTACAGGCGAAGAGCCGGAGACGGCGCTGAGGTTAGGTTGGGCGCACGGCGCTCTGCTCACCACGTTCATTGGCGACACCACCATGGCGTCGCTCGACCAGGTGCGGTCATTTGCCAAGGGCGGATCGGCGAGAATTCAGCGGTAAAGAACAGTGATCAGTTATCAGTGGTCAGATCCGGGGCGCTCATCGTCGGCGAAAGCATGGCCACGAATGCAACCGATCACTGACCACTGATCACTATCTTCCTGCGACTGTTATCCTTGCCATGCATCTAAGAGAGGTTCGCATGGCAAAAGTAACGATTATTTTCGGCGTTTTGCTCATCATTGTCGGTGTGGTTGGCTTCTTCGGTACGGGTGGTATCCACCACACTGCACTGATTCCCGCATGGTTTGGTCTGGCGCTGGTATTGGGTGGGTTTCTCGCCATCAGCCCCAGCGAAGGCCGGCGCAAGCTGTTCATGCACATTAACGTGACGGTCGGGCTGTTTGGCATGATCGGCGCCATCGCTTCGGCCTTGCACGGTTATCTGCATGCGCAATCGATCGGCGCAAGTCCCGACTGCAAAGCGCTGGCGGCGCAGGCGAGCATGGCTGCTCTCATGCTGATCTACGTCAATCTTTGCGTGCGCTCGTTCATCCAAGCGCGCCGGGCGAGACTAGAAAAGGGGCAGGCATAGCGCATGGGCGGATTTCGCGGTGGTGGAATGGGAATGGGGATGCGGGCGGAGCGAAGCCCCCACGGCCGAGGCGGCCGCAGCGGACAGGCAGATCTGCCCAAGCCGAAACCAAACCTGAGAAAAATCTGGCCTGAAGTCAAGGCGCTTATTGTTCCGCGCAAGTGGCTCATCCTCGGCGGCCTGCTGTTGATGATCGTCAACCGCCTCGCGGGCCTCGTGCTGCCCTACATGTCGAAGCCTTTGCTCGACGGGGCGCTGTCTGCACTGCATCCGCATCCCGAATTGCTGTCACGCATTATTGTGATTGTGTTCTCTGCCATGGTCGTGCAGGCGATCACTTCCTATGCCCTCACGCAATCGCTTTCGAAAGCCGGGCAGCGTCTGATCGCCGAGTTGCGCCG
>Ga0302320_10009761_pt1 | contig 20559 bp, 18 predicted proteins | sample Bog_T0_3_FD_202130 | JGI IMG/M metagenome (GOLD analysis project Ga0302320, IMG submission 202130) | Peat permafrost microbial communities from Stordalen Mire near Abisko, Sweden - Bog_T0_3 | ecosystem: Environmental > Terrestrial > Soil > Wetlands > Peat | place: Sweden: Abisko, Stordalen Mire...
TCAAAATCTGGAGCGAAGAGCGCCAACCCCTGTTCTTTGGGGGTATATTTGGGGATACTCTCGTCGACTGGAAACTTATCTACATTAAAATTAGCAACTTGCGTGGCGATGTGAGTCCCTCACTGCCGCATAGTATGCAACATGCATTGCACACGGCAGCCGCTCGTTCTTCGCTCGCGTTTGGTTTCTGGCCTCGCGCAACACTTCTCGATCATCAGCATGTCGCTGTCGGTGGTGCACCTTTCAATGCCCCTCACTCTGCTCTTCGCATCGCTATGCAACGCTTAACCTGCGTCCAGACTGAATTTGCCGAAAAAGGTGCTGTAAGTGCCCGTCGCCACGGTGAGAGCCCCCGCCACAACGTTCAGCTCGATATCTGACTTGCGCGTGATGGGCATGTTGAGAGTCGCGGCGCTGTGGTACACCTGCACAAGCTCAAGCGTGTGCCTGCCAGGCGGGACCACCAAATCGACCGTTTCGTTCATTTGAATGCTTCGCACTGCATTGCCGTCGATGAGGATTGTGATGGTGATTTGACCGAAAAAGAAGCCTATTTCACCGAGTGTGAGCCTGACGTAGCCCAATGTCGCCGGTGCCTGGTCTGCAACCGGGTAGGAGATTGGCGCCGAGGGGGAAGCACCTGCTCCATTATCGGGAGCAACCGGGTTTACGGCGGCGCCGCAATTTCCACAATACGCCACGCCCTCTTGAACAACTTCGCCGCACCTGGGACAGTGCGTGACAGGGGCTCCGCACTGCGCGCAAAACTTTGCGCCCTCTTTGAGCGGCTGGCCGCATTTTGTACAGTTTGACATCCGCACTCCTCAAAGCAAAAGGCCGTCTGGTTGTAGCGAGGATCATAGGTGCGCGCACCGGAAACGTCAACCAACTCCGCACCGGGTCGGCGGCGCATACCCAACTTTTTCAGCGATGATAGAAGAAGCAGCGGAACTGGTGAGACGGTGAGTGACTTAGACCCGAGGCGGGAAAAATCGGTGATTGTGGTCGGCGGAGGCGTGGCCGGCATGAGCGCTGCCTGCGCCATTGCATGGAGCGGTCTTAAGGTACATCTCGTCGAGAGGAGAGGCTATCTCGGCGGCCGTGCCAGCTCCTACCGGCATCCCGGCGTCGATGAGGTTATTGATAACTGCCAGCATGTGCTCTTCGGCTGTTGCACCAATCTGATCGGCTTCTATCGACGCATAGGCGTCGAGAAAAAGATTCACTGGACGCGCTCGATGACGATGATCGAGCCGGGCGGGCGGCGCTCGGTGCTTGGACCATCATGGCTGCCGGCTCCGCTGCACGGATTGCCCAGTCTGCTTGCGGCCAAAGCCTTCACGCGCGAAGACAAGAAGGCGCTGATGCGTGCCTTTCGTGCGTTCATGCGGCCTGTCGCGCCGGAGTCAAGCCAGACCCTGGGTCAATGGCTGCGGCAGAACGGCCAGACACAGGGCGCGATCGACCGCTTCTGGCGGCTGGTGATTGCCAGCGCTCTTAATGCCGATGTCGATGAGATTGCGCTGCCCTATGCGGCCAAAGTGATCCGCGAGTTGTTTTTGAATTCGGCTGAAGCCGGCGCGATGGGCATGAGTTCCGTGCCGCTCAGCGAACTCTACGCAGGTGCGGAGAAGTTCCTGCAAGAACGCGGCGGAGAAGTGGTTTTCAATTCCGGCGTGGAGAGCGCGAAGTGGGACACAGAGACCTCCGGGTGGTCCATAGATACTCGCGCCGGTACATTGTTTGCCAATTACCTTGTGCTTGCGCTTCCATTTGAAGCCGCAGCGAAGCTCTTGCCGCACATGCCACCCGCAGCGGGAGCCGAAACGCTCGCTCGACAGATCGAGCGCCAGGAACACGGCCCCATCTGCAGTGTGCATCTGTGGTTCGACCGCGAGATCACGGACCTCGAACATGCGGTGCTGCTCGACCGCGAGATTCACTGGATGTATAACAAGAGCCGCTTGCAGCCGGGCCGTCACGCGAAAGGCAGTTATCTGGAACTGGTCGTGAGCGCCTCGCACAAATTCGCCGCGCTCAGCCGCGAAGAGGCAATCGATCTGGCCCTTCGTGAGCTAGGGGAATTCTTTCCCACAGTCAAAGAGGCGAAGCTTGAAAAGGCCGCGTTGGTCAAGGAGGTGCGCGCTACGTTCACCGTGCCGCCGGGGATTGACGCTTTTCGTCCTTCGAGCGCATCGCCGTGGCCGAATTGCGTTCTCGCGGGCGATTGGATCGCAACCGGCTGGCCCTCCACCATGGAAAGCGCCGCTCGCAGCGGACATCTGGCAGCAGAAGCCATTTGCGCAGCGCTCGGCGACCGTCGCCGAATCCTGAACGGGGACCTGAAGCCGCGGGGATTGATGAGGTGGTTCAGACCAGGCAGTTGAGGCTGGCAAATGAGAGTGGAGATGCAGACAAGGAAAGATAGGCTGTCCTCACCTTGGCAGGGAGACACGGACCAGGCGCAACCCAATACCCTCCGGAAGGTCAAGAGACGGCGGAGGGGCTGCCTGGAAAACCTCTTTTGCATTCCCGAGTTCTCTGAATCGCATCAACAATCGATCGTGAGGATCGTAGTAATCCACTTCATATAAGACCAGCCAAACGGTCTTCGTTTTAGTGGCCGCAACGACGCGCTGGGTGGTAGCGTCCAGGTCAGATTCCCTGAGGACAGGTCCACCCCAAACTGTGGCCGGTTGCTGATTCCACCATCGATAGATGGTTTCGGGGAAACCGTCCTCGCGAACTTCAAGTCCTTTCTGCCTGGCAGCAATGTCAAAAGGAACCTGCCCGTACAGGGCATCAAAGAGCACAACGTCTCCATCTCTATACGCCGGCTGTAGGGTTGCCATCATGTCGTGCCATGGATTTTGGTAGCTTGCCACGGACTGACGGATAAAACCCACAATATAAATGCATAGAATGAATGAAGCCATCAGAAGGCCCGCCGTTCCCCATCGCTTGCTCTTAGACCAGGATTGCGCAACTCTTGTAATGGCTAAAATCAGCGGGGGTATGAGCGGCAGAAGGTATCGATTCGCGTTCATACCAAGCCAGAAGAGCCCAATCCCTGTTAGCAAGAAGACCCATGCGAGCATTCTGCAAATGCGATCGCCCTTGACCATCAACAGCGCGATACCGGCGAGCGCCGCGACCAAAGGGGCCGCGAGAATGATCGTGAAGATGCGGGAACGCACTGGGAAAAAGCCTGCGTTGACGGCAATAGTCCGGAGGGCTTTCGAGGCAGTCTCGTGCCCGGAGAGTCGCGCGGCTGAAGAGCCGAAGGAGAGCGAAGAAGGATCGGTGTTGCCGGCGATTTGATTGCTTAAAATGCCCTGCATCAGGTCGTGTTGGCGCACCATGATGGGGGCCCAGGGAGCAGCGGCAAGCAATACGATAGCAACGACAAAACACAATGCCGCGAGTCTTCTCTTCTGCAGCCGAGTCGCGACCAACCAGTCCAGCAACAGACCAAACAAGATGAAGAGGCCAATGTAGTGGCAGTAGAACAATAGGACCGCCAGCAGACTGTATAAAAGAAGGACGCCAATTGTGGCTCTCGGCTCCGCGGCAACGCGATGGTGGACGATCAGGACCGCAATCGTACAGCACACTAACAGCATGTACTGCCGCACTTCGAACGAATAAAAAAACAATATCGGAGAGGATGCGAAGAGCAATGCCGCGAAAGCAGCAGACTTTTGTGTGCCAAGCCAGGTTAGCGCCAGGGTGAACATCCCTAAAGTAGCCAGGACGCTCAAGAGTACTGAAAATATGCGCAGATCCGCCTGCAAGCTCGAGATGAAGTGCAAGCGCACCCAACACCATAACAAGATGTGGTAAAGAGGCGGCGCGGTGTCGCCCAAGCAGTAGCGAATGAGGTCGTGAAACGATAGCGTTGCGAAAAAGGCTGAACGCGACTCGTCCAACGAGAGCTCTCGAGCGTCGAGTCGGACGAGTTTGAAGATTGTACTGGCCGCGACTCCAAGCAACAGCGCTACCACCGGCCAGCGCGTGATGAAACCAACGGTCTGGTGAGGTGTCTTTTGTGTATCTGTCAGGCCGGCGTACGTACCTTCGGGGAATGGATCCGCGATGGACTGGAGATGCGCACGATATGATGGCTGAATTGGAGCCTCAGCGGTGCCCGAGTCCCCGGGAATCCGGCGGACACGTTTAGGAAACCACTCCAACCATGCGCTCAAAGGGATGCGCCTCCGAATCATAATCATTAAGGAACATGGCGTTCAATTCCTGGTTAGAATTACCTAGAATTGTATCCTGTCGGCGGAAAAGGCCACACAAATGCACGGATAAAAGTGAAAATTCCTTCACCTTTATTCCCTGTTGCGTCATTATCAATGCGCCAGCAAATATACCCCGATGCACACCAGGACCGCGGACGCCCATCTGCGCCGGTCCACATCCTCTTTGAGGAAAATCTTACCGGCGAAGGCGTTGGCGACGAGCGTGAGTGACGCCGAGGCGGGGCCCACCAGGCTCAGGTTCAAGTGATTCAGGGCAAAGAGCAGCGAGAAGAACGCCAAGGCCAGAAAAGACACTCCGGCGAAGAACAATGGGCGGGTGAGCACAGCGCGGATCGCGCCTTTCAGGCCGGAGTGCGCGCGAATCACGTCCAGATCGCCAATCGACTTCATCGCCGCGGCGGTAAGCACCTCGCCGGTCGTCGAAGTGAGCACGACGGCGGCAATCATCGCCGCGGCGGCCCACGGATTAGAGTCCGGCGGAAGAGGCGCGGCAGGCAGGGAGAGCGTCATTCGGATTCGTCTTCCGGTTTGCGCACCGCTTCCTTTTCAGGAGCAGGGTGCTGTGTGAGGGAAGGCCCTTGTGCGACGAATCCCACTCCGAGTGTGATGAACAGAATTCCCGCCCAGCGCTCGAGCGAGATGGACTCGTTCAACCAGAAACGCGACAACAGCGCAATCACCACATAGCCGAACGCCGTTGCCGGCAGAACGAACGTGAGATCGGCCCACGAGAGCGCGGTGAGATAGCTGGCAAAGAAGCCGATCAGCAGCGCAATCCCCATGGCGATCCACGGCGTAAAGACAGCGCCGATAAGCGACCCCGGGTGTGCCAGCGAGATGGCGGGCAGCTGCTTCATGCCTTGGGAAAGGCATGCATCGCCCAGGGGAGCGGAGACGGCTACCAGGCCCAGGATTGCGTATTGGCGCGGCGTGAGGGAATGTTGAGACATCTTGATTTCTAGCAATGTTTTGCGTTGCTCAGGCCCGGCAAAGCCCTGGCCAATTGTTGATGGCCGACGGGGCTTCACCTGTATTGAGGATAGCGCACCAAAAATAAGGGCGGCGCAAATACGCCGCCCTCTGCTTGGATTCTTCGTGGTCGCTTATGCGCCGGCGCCGGCTGCTGCGGGAGGCTGCGCCTGCTGCTTGCGCGATTCTTTCACTTGCCGGTTGCGTTGCGCGCGCAGCTTCAGGAATGACTTGGCCTCAACATAGAGCCGTGGCAGATCGCGATTGACGATGGCCTTCCATACCACGCGGAATGCCGCCTTGGGACGGAAGTAGTACTCGTCGTAGAAGCGGTGCACCATCTCCATCACGTAATCGGTAGGCAGGCCGGGATACTCGATGTGCGCCATCTGGTGGCCGCCGCTGTCCTGCATGTCTTTGTTGGTGATGAATCCATTCTTGGCCGCGTACTCGTAGAATTCGGTTCCGGGGTACGCGTGCGCGATCGACACTTGAATGGTCTCGCAATCCAGCGTCTTGGCGAAGTTGATGGTGTTGCGGATGGATTGTTTGGTCTCGCCGGGCAGGCCGAGAATGAAATCCGCGTGAATGGTGAGACCGAGCGCATGGCAGTCGCGGGCGAAGTCTCTCGCACGCTCTACGGTTGCACCCTTCTTAATGTTCTTGAGAATCTGCGGATCGCCCGACTCAAAGCCAACGATCAGCAGCCGGCAGCCGGCCTCGCGCATGGCCTTCAGCGTGTCGTAATCCGTGGTCACGCGCGACGTGCAGCTCCAGGTAATGCCCAGCGGCTTCAGCTTCTCGCAAAGCTCGATGGTCCGCACTTTCTGGATATTGAACGTATCGTCGTCGAAGAAGAACTCCTTTACTTCAGGGAAGTTTTCCTTGGCCCACTTCATCTCTGCGGCAACGTCGTCCGTCGAGCGCTTGCGCCAGGCGTGGCCGGAGAGAGTTTGCGGCCACAGGCAGAAGGTGCACTGCGCCGGGCAGCCGCGCGTGGAGTAGAGCGCGATGTAGGGATGCAGCAGGAACGGCACGTTGTAGCGCGTCACATCCATGTCGCGCTTGTAGATCTTCGTCGCCCACGGCATGGCATCCAGATCTTCAATTTGCGGACGGTCGGGGTTGTGCACCACTTTGCCATCCACCTTGTAGCTGATGCCGAGAATCTCGCTGAGCGGTTTGCCATTGGCGAATTCCACCACAGAATAATCAAATTCGCGCCGGCAAATGAAGTCGAGTACCGAGCACTCATTCAGCGCGCGGTCGGGGTCGGTAGTCACCGGAGGTCCCACAAACGCAATGCGGATTGGGGGATTCGCCGCCTTGATCGCCTCGGCCAGTCGCTGGTCGCCCTCCCATCCCACAGTGGAGGTGAAGAGCACAAGAAATTCGTAGTCCTTGCAGATCTTGATGGTCTCCTCAGCGGAGACGTGGTGGGGTGGCGCGTCGAGAACCCGCGAACCCTCAAGCAGACCGGCCGGATAGGTGAGCCAGACGGGGTACCAGTAGGACTCGATTTCACGCGTCGCCGGCCAACGAGAGCTGGCGCCGCCGTCGAAGTTCTTAAAGGAAGGAGGGTTGAGGAAGATTGTTTTTAGTGGCATGGGCATCAAATCAATTCTACCATTCGCGCTGATTTATTCGGCGAATTCGCAGCCCGTGGGGCGGTAATCTTCACAACGGATACGGTAGCTAATGCAAGCCATAACTCCAGCAGAATCAACAAGCCCTTGCGGAAGCCGGAGATTCTTGCTCCCTTGCTGCCTCGCTGTCTTGTTCCCTAACTTGATTCTGCATAAGCCGCATCAGGGCTTCTGGCGCAATTCGTCGAGCCAGTCCTGCATGTGGCCCAATGCCCTCAGCAGGTTCAGCCTCGCCTTGCTCAGGTCCAGCCCCGCGTCGAGCGCGTCCACAAACTTCTGCCGCTCGTCGATGCGCGCTTGCTGCTCGGCAGTGGGCGAAGGTTGTGGCGGCGCGCCCGGTCCGTTCCCCGTGCCGTTGCCCAACTCCAATTGCGCCTGCACGCTTTTCAGTTGCTCATTGGCAATCTGCTGCTTCAGGCTGGCAATTTCGGCTTGCGTATCCAACTCGCGCAGGGTCGCGCTCAGTTGCACGATCCGCACGTCGTTCTGTTGCTGTGCCTGTTCCGCTTCCACCCGGGCGCGCAGCGCCTCGGCGGCCGATGCACGCAACTTAGCGTGAAGGCCAGGATCAAAAATCGGAACCTTGATGGAAAAGCCGGTACTGAAGTTGTTCGCGGGAAGCGGCTGCCTGTAGTAATTGTTGATATCGTTGAGCAGCGTCGTGTTGCGATTGTAGAGAAGGCCAAAGCCCACCTCGGGCAGAAGCCACAGGTGTTCTTTATCGCCCTGCACCTGGCGTTCTCTTGAGAGTGCCAGTTCCTGCGCCGACTCAACGCCGGGCGTGAGCGCCGGCTTCCGGTCGCCCGTGACCGCCGGAATCTCGGGAATGCTTGCGTGGTCGGTAGTAATCGAGCCCACGGGCAATCCGGTGAGCGTGGACAGTTGTTTGGCGACGGTGGCCGCTCGTGTTTCCAAATGCAGGCGGCTCAGTTTGAGCAGCGCAGCCGTCAATTGCGCCTGCAAAAGAGTGCCGAGCGGATCGACGCCGGCCTCCGCGCGTTGCTGCTCGATCTCGACCAGCCGCGCTGCAGCCTGCTCTTGCGCGCGTGCGGCTTCCAACTCGCGATTCACCGCATCCAGCTCGATGTATGCCGTCGAAGCATCGAGCGCCGCCTGCTCCTGCGCATCCTTCAATCCCAGTTGCGCCGCCTGCACGCCAGCGCGCGCCGCGTGAATGTACTGTATCTGCGGCATGCTGAACACCAGCGACTGGACGGTGCTGTCCCAGATGGTCGGCAGGGAGCCGGTAAAGCCGACCTCAGGAAATGCAGGCAGGCCCGAACCAAACGCAAGCGACGGTATGAAGGCGTCGCGGCTTTGCGCAAGTTGCGCGGTGGCCTTCTGCACATCGGCCTGCGCCAGGTGCACGGTCACACTGTTCTTCTGGGCCAGCTCCACCACTGTGGTCAGCGACACCTGTGCCGGCGCTGCGGCCGCGGTTGCGGCAAGAACCGCGCCAACCAAAGCCGACCGCCATGCACTGCGCGAATTGTGTGCGGCTCTCACGTTCAGGGCGGACCTCAATGTTTTGCATCCAGCGCCGGGTTATATTCGTGCGCCATAGCGGCAGCTGCGGCAAACTCCTGCTTTGCGCCCCCGGCATCGCCGAGCTTCTGTTTCAAGTGTCCCAGCCGTACATGAGCCACGAATGCGGGAGCCTCTTCGCTCTTGGAGGAGCCCGCAAGATAATCTTCCAGCATTTTTGCCGCCAGTGCGGGATTGCGATTGGTCTCAATCAAAATTCCCGCGCCGTCATATAGCGCAACGCCGGATTGCTTGTCCCGTGCGGCCGCGCTCACGCAACTTTGAATCGCGGCATCCAGGTCGTTCCACCGCTTCTGATTGCGATAAAAGTTGGCCAAAATCGTCCACTGCTCCGCGGGATGCGGGCTCACCGCGATCGATTGTTTGAAATCGCGCTCCGCTGAGGTGTAATCCTTTCGCTCCACGTTCATGTTGCCACGCAGCTCATAGGCCTTCGCGGGGTCCACCTTGCTCAGTTGCGTGGCAATGGCCTCAGCCTTGTCCATTCCGCCACCCACAACTCCTGGTGCATCCATGTAATACGTCCCGAGATCCGAGAGCGCCGCGGCATTGCGAGGATCGAGGCGAACAGCCTCTTCAAATTCGCTGCGCACGCGTTTGGCCAGCGAATACGCCGTCAGAAACGAAGAGCGATTGGCCTTTTCTCCGAGCGCGCGGCCCAGCCACATGTGATCCATCGAACTGTTTCCGTCCAGGCGAACCGCGTTTTCGCATGCCTTCACCGCCGCGTCCCACTGTTGCAATGTGAAGCGCACGCGGCAGATCAAATTTTGCGTTTGCGCCGCGCCTGACCCTGAATCCGGCAGCGGCATCAGCAGGCTCAGTGCCCGGTCTGTCTCTCCTGCCTGCAGGGCGTCGTCCGCTTGCTTCAGCGTCGCCGCGGGAATCTGTCCGCAGGCCACACCAGCCATGGCGATCGCCAGGCACGCCATCGGGAGCGCAACCGCTCGTCGAAAACGTGTCACTGGACTTCCTTGATCGGTACGCCCTCGTGCAAGGGCTGCCCATTGGTAGTTCCGGTCGCGACGATGTCCCCTTCATTAAGTCCCGAAAGAATCGGCACCTGGGTCAGGTTCGGTGGTCCGATGGTGACTGTAACTCGTTGCAGCTGGTTGCCCACAACCTTATAGACAAAATATGTACCGTTCGGTCCGGGCTGCAATGCCTCGCGCGGCATGCTCAGAGCATTTGGATCGCTGGAGATGGTTACAGTCACGGTCACATTGGTTTCGGGCAACAAGTCGTCCTCTGAGCCGTCCAAATCCACCAGCACCTCTCCCACGTTGCGCGTCGTATACGTCACCACGGTCACCGGAAGTCGTACGATGTGCCCGTGCCATTCGCGGCTCGGCTTTGCATCCCAGCGGATCGACACCGCCTGTCCCATCGCCAGCCGGCCCAGATCGGGCTCGTCAAAGTAGGCGCGCACCCGCTCGTTGCGCAGGTCCGCCATCTCCACCAGCAGCTTGCCCGCCTCGGCGAACTCTGAAGGCGCGGCCTCCATGGTGTAAATAGTTCCCGTCACCGGCGCGTAGTACGCGGTCTCAGCTTCAATGTGCCGCGCGGCTGCGAGCGCTGCCTCAGCGTCGTTCAGCGCCGCCTGTGCGCGCGCAATCTCCGCGGGCGAGTAGCGATGTTGCGAGCTTTGTGTCGCGGCATTCAGGCTGGCTTGCGCGGTTTCAAGGCGTTGCCTCGCGGCCGCAACTTCACTGGGCGAAGCAGCGCCCGTCGCGGCGAGCTTGGTCAGCGCATCCAGGTCATGTTGCGCCTGGTCGCGGGCCAGCCGATCCTGCTCCACTTCTGCCGCGGATGCTTGCCGCTCCGCCTGAGTGCCGTTGTGCGTCACGGCGTCCAGCGAGGCCTGCGCCGTCTTTACCGCGCTCTCGGCGCTCGCCACCTGGGCACGCGCCGCCACGTCATCGAGGGTCAGAATCAGCTTGCCGCTATGCACCTGGTCGCCCTCCTGCGCATACACGGCCTTCACCGTGGTGGCAAGCGGGCTGTAGTATTGGTTGTTCGCAATTGGTTCGACCTTGCCGTTGGTGCTCACGGTGTTCTGCAGCATCTCATGTTCCACCTGCGCCACGCGCACCGGCAGCCGGTCGCGCAGAAAGAACCGCACCGCGATAAACACAACGATCAGGACGACCGCCGCACCGATCCAAAGACCTCTGCGGCTCGTTTGCGTTCTTGCTTCAGCCATGGCGTTAACCAGTGTCAGTATATAGGACTCGAAAAGTTGAGGTTGCGATTCAGGCAAATCAGTTGGCTCCAATTCGGGCTTCCCGGCTGCCGATGAATTTGCCCGCCCCCACCCCAAGCGCTCCCGCCGTGGTGCGAAATCACGCGTTTTTGAAACGGGGAAGAGAAGATCGCGACCGGCAATGAAGCACAGTAAGATACAGAAGTGAGGACTGCGTTGGGATGAGCACTTTCTTTTTAATTCTGGCATTATTCGGCACGGCCAGTTCGAGCGTTTACCTCGTATTGGTGGTGGTGGCCGCATTGAGGTACGTTCGTGAACCGCGCCAAGAGAAACTGAGCGCATACAAACCAATCAGTCTATTAAAGCCCATACATAGTGACGAGCCGCAGTTGTATGAAAATCTCCTGAGCCATTTCCAACAGTCCTATCCTGCCGACTACGAGCTGATCTTCTGCGCACGTCATTTCAGCGATCCCGCCTTCAGAACGGTTGACCGCCTTATCGCGGAGTTCCCCAATCGCACTGTCAGGAAGATTGCCTGCGGCGAGCCTCTTTGGGTCAATCCCAGGACCTTCTCTGTCGATCGAATGATCGATGTGGCTCGCTTCGAATCCCTCGTGATTACGGATAGCGATGTCCGGGTCGAAGAGGACTTTCTGGAAAAGTTGACTTCTGAACTCGATCAAAACGGCGTTGGTCTTGTCACATGTCTTTACAGAGGTGTTCCCTCCGGTGGGCTGTGGTCTTTCCTTGAGGCAGTTGGGATGTCTGTCGAGATGAGTTCCGGAGTTCTTGTTGCAAACATGCTTGAAGGAATGAAGTTCGCCCTGGGACCTTGCATGGTCTTGCACAAGAGCTGCATTGCGGCAATTGGCGGGTTAGAAGATATAGCGTCCTATTATGCGGATGATTTTGTTCTCGGAAACCGTGTTGCAAACGCCGGGTTCAATGTATTTCTTTCAAAGACCATCGTGAATCACGTCGTGACGAATACCAATTTTGCACGTTCGCTCAAACATCAACTCGGCTGGATGCGGAGCACTCGCTATTCTCGTCCCAAAGGTCACTTCGGAACATTGCTGACTTTTTCCACGCCCTTCGCAATTCTGGGATTTTGTGTTGAGATGTTCCGGAACAATTGGCATGCCGCGATCGTATTTCTGCTGATTGGCTTCCTCAACCGCATCATTCAATCCATCATGGTCGGTTGGATGGTTGTAAGAGACCGAAATTCTCTTTGGTTTGCCTGGGTGTATCCACTGCGCGATCTGATGGGATTCCTCTTCTGGGCGGCAAGCTATTGTAGTTCCAAAGTCGGGTACAGGGGTGAAACCTACGTTCTGTACGATGAGGGCAGGATCAAGAAATACGTCGGCTAATTCCAGCGCCTTGACGATTGCCGCGCGAGGGACAGCAATCAATCCTGTCTCCATCACCGTCTTGCGCAGAGAGTGCGTTACCAAATAATGCGGTCACCGCCGGCTCAGCAAGGGATTGCACCACCGAGGCGGTGGTTTACGCAGACTTCTTTCAGAAGCGCTGGCGGAAACGGTCATCGGTGCGTTCGTCTTCAGTCCCGCTAAAATAAACCCATGACCACGGCGCCCCGCTATACCGACGAACATGCAAAGGCCGGCCTCGACTTCAAATTTCCCTTGATCGAGACCTGGCAAAACCAGTTTCCCGGCTACGAGATTCAAATCGACGATCCAGAGCTGACTTCCGTCTGCCCCAAAACCGGACTTCCCGACTTCGGCGTGCTCACCATGCGCTACATGCCCAAGGAGCGCTGTCTCGAGCTCAAATCGCTCAAAGAGTATCTGTTCAGCTACCGCAATCTCGGCATCTTTCAGGAGAACATCGTCAATCAGGTTCTTGAAGACATCGTGAAGGCATGCGACCCAGTGTGGGCCGTGGTCAAAGGCGAATTTCGTCCCCGCGGCGGCATCGGCACCACCGTAGAAGCACGCTGGCCGCGGCCGTAAACATTCTCGATATGTAACGCCAGTCTCCAGGCCGGCGCACGGAGGGCCTCCAGGCCCTCCAACCTTCGCGCTTCCTCGCTCCCTGCCTTCTTGTCTCCTTGGCCTCTTGTTCCCTAGGTCCCTGTCCTTGTGATATTCCTTGGACTTCGCGACGCTTTCCATGAAGACGGGAGCCGCTTGGCAACTTTTCTCCGATCGTTGCGTCCCCGCATCAGTCCCGCACTGGGCACGGTCCTACTGCTCATTGGGCTCAACCTCCTCAACTACCTTGACCGCTACATCCTGAACGGCGCGCAGCCTCTTATCCAAAATGAGTTCCACTCCACCGACCAGCAGATGGGCTGGCTCACTACGGGGTTCTTTCTCACCTACATGATCTTTGCGCCGCTCAGCGGCTGGCTGGGCGACTGGTATCGCCGCAAGCCGCTCATCATTACCGGCGCCATCATCTGGAGCCTGGCTACGCTCGGCAGCGGCTTAGTTCACACTTATCTGGGCCTTCTTGTGAGTCGCGCACTGGTGGGTGTTGGCGAGGCCACCTTCGGCATCTACGCTCCGGCCGTGCTCGCCGATTTCTATCCCGATCGCGACCGCAATCGCATCCTCTCTATCTTCTATCTGGCTATTCCCGTGGGCGCGGCGCTTGGCTACCTCGCAGGCGGGGAACTCGGAAGTATGCGCGGTTGGCGCACACCTTATCTGGTCTGCGCGGTTCCGGGATTGCTCATCGCGGCACTCTATTGCGTGTGGGGCCGCGAGCCGGAGCGCGGCGCAAAAGATCGTCTCCGGCCCGTGCCAAAGCGCGTCGACTCCTGGGATGCGCTGGAGCGTATCGTCAAGCGGCGGCTGCGTCTCTTCACCATGGGCGCGTTCCTCACCGCGCTGGGCACGGCTCTGATCACCTTCACCTTCGGCAGCGTCCGCTTTGCGCGGCCGCGTCTGCGCATCTTCAAGAACCCGGCATTTCTCACCTCAACCTTTGGCCTGGCTATGATCACGTTTGCGCTGGGCGGCATCTCAGCCTGGGTGCCCACGTTTCTGCACCGCGCCAACGGCCTTTCCGTGGCCGATGCCGGCCTTGTGGTTGGCGCTATCACGATCGTCGACGGCATTGGCGGCACCATTGTGGGCGGTTGGGTCGCGCACCGCTGGCAGCGCACGAACCATCGCGCCCTCTATCTCATCTCTTTCTGGAGCGTCGTTCTCACGATCCCTTTCGGCTTTCTGGTCTTCTTTGGGCCGCACTCAATTACGATTCCCGCGCTCGTTCTGGCCGAGTTCTTTATCTTCCTCAATAACGGCCCCATCAACGCCGCCATTGTGAACTCCGTCCAGGGAGCCGTCCGCGCTACCGCGATCTCCATCAATCTCTTTTGCATTCATGCCTTCGGCGACGCCTCCTCGCCCACCATCATCGGAGCCATCAGCGACCGCTCGACCTTGAGCATCGGCCTTGGCGCGACCCTGGTTTCGTTGGTCATTGCTTCGTGGATCCTCTGGTACGGCGCGCGGTTTGCTCCGCCGTACTATTCCGAAGCGCAGCTACCGTAAGACAACGCGCGAGCGAGTCGCCTTATTTGCCGGGCAGCGCTTCCTGCTCTTTGGTGTTCATGAAAGCGCGACGGCCGCCCTGACTGCGCAGATTGGGATCGTTGATTGGCGGGCGCTCTTGCTCGGCGTTGAAGCCGTGAGCCAGCAGCGGGTTGGGCTTGAACTTCGGCGGGCCGCCGTTGAACTGCCTTGCGTGGCTCAGAATCATTCCCGCTCGGCCGTGCATGGGCTGCACGATGCCGCGAATCTGGACGTCCATGTCGCGGTACTTCCTGAGCTCGCCGACTTCTGCGGAATCCTCGCGGTAGCTGACGACGGTGAAGCGGCATTGTTCGTCGGCGGTCTCGGGCGGGCAGACATCGAGGAAACGTGTGCCGTCGGGAAGTTGCACGACGTCATAGATGTGGGCGGAAACGCAGACGTCTTTGTTGAGCAATCGCGAGGCTTGCCCGGCAGTCACACACGGCTTGGGTTTGGCGGCGAGGGCGAGCGCCGGCGCGCAAACGGAAATCACCGCAAGCAGGCGGAAGAGGTTAAGCCGCATCGAGAAACTCCACTGAGAATTGCAATCAGCGTAGCGCGATTTGGAAAGAAAAGGAAGCGCGTATCCGATGCTCGTACGGAGCCAGGTAAGTCTACCGGTAGTTCGGACAGTCACGAGCTGTATCGACAGCGACCGAAACGGTTGTCTCGACGCCGACTGCTTTGCCATTGAGAAGATATGGCTTGTACTTGTATTGGCGAACTGCGTCGAGAACCGGCTTCCTTAGAAGGACGGGGCCTGAGACGACCACGGCGTGGCGAACATCGCCTTCTTTATTGAGCTCGAATGCCACGACGACCGTGCCTGTGATGCGCGCAGGCATCGCCACCTTTGGGCATTGCAAGTCGGCTTTGTGGATCAGTAGATTTTGCGCGACTCCCGCGGAGATTTGGATCTGGAAGGGTTGCTCGGCGCCGTGACTTGGCTGTGTCTGTGCGGTCGATACAGAGGCGAGAGACATTGCAACGACAAAAGAAACGGCACTTGCTTTCATGCCAAGCGATTCTACGCCGTCTAGTGCTGAGCGTCCCGAGTCTGAAGTTCGTTAAAGAATCGTCCTTTGGTTTTGTATCAGGGCGCGACTTCAGTCGCGCCGAAAGCGGCTGAAAATACACCAGGCTCTAGCCCCTGAGGGACGCTCTTCGTTCCATGTCCATTCGTCGAATTGTTCAACGAACTTCAGACTCAGGACACTAGCGGGTGCCGACCAGTTCGCTGCTCTTCGCGCCTTGCCCGTAGTGACTCTCTACGTAGTTGTCCAGGATCTGCTTGAACTCGGCGACAATGGTATCGCCGCGGAGCGTGGTGGAGAGTTTGCCGTCGACGTAGACAGGTGCGACGGGATCCTCGAAGGTTCCCGGGAGACTGATGCCGAGGTTGGCGTGTTTCGACTCGCCGGGGCCGTTGACGACGCAGCCCATCACAGCGAGCTTCAACTCTTCAACGCCGGGATACTTTTTGCGCCACTCCGGCATGGAGGTGCGCAGGTAGCTCTGAATCTGCTCGGCCAGTTCCTGAAAATAGGTGCTTGTCGTCCGGCCGCAGCCGGGACAGCTCGTTACCTGCGGCATGAAGCTGCGGATGGAGAGCGATTGCAGAATCTGCTGCGCGGCCTGGACCTCTTCCGTGCGGTCGCCGTTGGGCTTGGGCGTGAGGCTTACGCGGATGGTGTCGCCGATGCCGGCAAGCAGGAGCGGCGCAAGGCCGGCGGTGGAGGCGATCAGGCCCTTCGAGCCCATTCCGGCTTCGGTGAGGCCGAGGTGCAGCGCGTAATCGCAGCGCGCGGCCAGCTTCGAGTAGACGTCGAGCAGGTCGCGCACGCCGCTCACCTTGGCGGAGAGGATGATCATGTCGTGACCGAGGCCGTAGTGCTCCGCGGCGGCGGCCGATTCGAGGGCGCTGGCGATCATGGCTTCGATCATGACGTCGCGCGCAGGCGCTGGCTCGGCCTTCTTGCTGTTTTCGTCCATCATTCGGGTGAGTAAACTCTGATCGAGCGAGCCCCAGTTGACGCCGATGCGGACGGGCTTTTGATTTTCGACGGCGCACTCGACCATGGTGCGGAAGTTGTTGTCGTCTTTGCGGCCGATGGAGGCATTGCCGGGATTGATGCGGTACTTGGCGAGGGCGCGGGCGGTGGCGGGATATTTTTTGAGCAGGATGTGGCCGTTGTAGTGGAAGTCGCCGACGATGGGGACGCGGAGGCCGCGTTTCTCGAGACCCTCGACGATGTGGGGCACGGCGGCGGCGGCGTCTTCGTTGTTGACGGTGACGCGCACGATCTCAGAGCCGGCAAGGGAGAGAGCGGCAACCTGATCGATGGTGCCCTGCACATCGGCCGTGTCGGTGTTGGTCATGGATTGCACCAGAACCGGGACCTCCCAGCCGACGCGGGCATGTCCAATTTTTACGGTGGGGGTTTTTCTGCGTTGAATCTCCGCCATGGTTCTAGTGTACCCGCAAGTGAGGCGCATGAAGTGGAAGCGCAGTTGCCGGTTCGGATGCGCGAATCGGGCGCGGATTGGCTGCTGTTAAGATGTTTGTTGAATATGTGCCTACAACGATTTGAAAATACATGAGTTATTGAATTAGTTTCCACGAGAGCTGAAGCCCCAATCCGAGGGTAGAGCTTGTATTGGCACGGCTAAAGCCATGCCCATTCAAGGCCTCTTACCTGGCGTATCAGGCGAGGATTTTGTCGATTTCGGATACCGTATGGACGCGGATTTGCTCGCAGAGTGGGCCGATATCCATGGGCCTGCCGAAGTGCCATCCCTGGGCATAGCGCACGCCCCGCTTCGCGAGGTACTGCGCCTGTGGCTCGGTTTCAACGCCCTCAGCCACCATCTCCAGGTGCAGCGAGTGGGCCATTTCAATAATGTGCAGCACCACCTGGCTGGTAGCGCCGTCGGTATTGATGGTATCGACGAAGGCGCGATCGATTTTGAGCGTGTCGAGTGAGAGAGACTGCAGGCACGAAAGGCTCGAGTACCCGGTGCCGAAGTCGTCGATGGCTACGCTGAATCCCTTGGCGCGCAATGCGTCGATAATCTCTGCTGTCTGGGGTCCTTGCAGGAAGGCGCGCTCTGTGGCTTCGATCTCAATGTTCTCGGGGCGTGCTCCGGAGATACGAAGGAACTCGTCCATGGCATCGATGCTGCGAGCGTCGCAGAGGTCGGCGGCGGAAAAGTTTACGGCCACGCAGAAGTTGGGATCCATCTTGAGAAACTGAGGCAGATCGCGCGCCACCATGCCGAGGACCTGCTCCGTAATGAGCTGGATCATGTCGCACTGTTCAGCCTGGGGAATGAAGTAATCGGGCCGCAAGTCGGCGATGCGGCTGCGCCAGCGGACCAGAGCTTCAGCGCCGATGACGCGCCGCGTCGACAGCTCTACAACCGGTTGATAGACGACATATAAACTCCCGTCTTTGAGAGCATGGCGCAGCATGGTGGGGAACGAGGAATGCATGCGTGTCATCAGGCCAACCATCAAGGAGAAGATGGCTCCGCAAAGGAGACCGATGGGGATGAAGATGACGGCGAAGTGGCTAATGCGCTGAAAGACATAATTCTGCGGCGTTGCGGCGACCACGCCCAGGTCCCACTGCGTTGAGGTGACGCGGGAAACGAGATAGCCGTTGTTCAAAGCGGTGAAGAGGGTTCCTTGATCGGCGCCATCGAACCAGTCGGAAGGGAAGTCCTGGCCCTGGGCGGCGATGCGATCGCGATTCGCCGACGAGGGAACGAAGACGGCAAGCTCGACGTCAGGGCCCTCAGTGGAAACATCGACGGCCAGGTTGGGGTCGATGATCATGGCGAATGTGCCGATGGCGAAGACGTTGAGCGGATGCGAAGGTTGCGATCCAAGGTTCCTGTTGAAATATTCTGAGACGCCCTGCTGCGTGACGAGATCGGGCTTGCCGAGCGATGTGGCGTTGGTGACCCCTTGCGAGGTGCAGAGGAGGGTGTCGTGCTCAACGCGGCCTACTGCCTTCATGTAACTGGAGTCAAGATCGACCTGCCGCATGAGCTTGAGGTCCTGAGGGGAGCAGGGCGGAAGGTTGGCTTGCGCCATCACCCGCGCGCCCGCTTTCAACTGATCTGAGGCCTTTTCAATGCGGCGCAGGGCATCCTGAGCGTAGGTGAGACTGAACGACTTTTCCGTGGCGTAGCTTTCCCACCAGGCCAGGTAGGCAGAGGCCAGGACAGGCAAAAGAAAGGCGACGAGTGCTGTGAGCAGCGTGATGCCAATTCGCGGTTTATTGGGCATTCGTCAGCCTCTTCTGAATCGTGGTTTAGAGCCGCCTTTGGGATCGGATATTAGCGCAATCCAAAGGTTTATACCATCACACAGACGGTGCAGACGGCGACGCGAAGCCGAGGGTATGCGGTGAGTTAAATCTGGTTGATCTCGTTCAATGCACGCTGGTTAGGCGTGGTCCCCGCTCCTGGCGCTTCGGGCGCGATGTAGCGGCCGTCCTGGATTCTGGCCGGGTGCTCCATCCAGTCGCGTAGCCAGGGAATGTACTCGAGCAGATTGCACGCCGGATGCGCGAAGCATAGGTGCTGATGCACCTGGGACATGTCTCCCACGTGGGGCGCAACGGGCAGATTGGCAGCATGCGCCATGTCGGCGACTTCGAGAAATTCGGTGATACCGGCCAGGCGCACCACGTCCGGCTGCACGTAGTGGACTGCGCCCGCATGAATGAACTCGCGGAAGTGGGCGGCGGTGTAGATCTGCTCGCCGAGCGCGACGGGCGTCCGAATGGCTTCGGCAAGTTGGCGATGGCCTTGCACGTCGTCGAAGGAAATGGGCTCTTCGATCCAGGCCACGTCGAAGTCGGCCAGCCTACCAGCGGTCTGGATGGCTTGCGGCAGAGTCCAACGGCCGTTGGCGTCGGTCATGATGCGAATTTCCGGGCCGAGGGCCTTGCGCACCGCCTCGACGCGGCGCAAGTCTTCAGCCGGGTCAGCGCCTCCCACCTTGAGCTTGACGGCGCGATAGCCGTCTTCTTCGATGAGCCGCTTGCAATCGGAGACGACGGTTTCCAGCGGCCAGTTCAGCCAGCCGCCATCGGTGTTGTAGGCTTCCACTTTCTTAGTGGCCGCGCCGCCCAGCAGTTTCCAGAGCGGCAGTCCGGCGTGCTTCGCTTTCAGGTCCCAAAGCGCGATGTCGATGGCGCCGAGAGCGAGATGCGTGATGCCGGCGCGGCCCACCCAGTAGATGGGCGGATGCTTGTAGAGCTTTTCCCAGAGGGCGGCCACTTCGCCGATTTCCTGACCCATGAGCAGCGGGCCATAGGTGTGCACAATGCAGTCCGTGATCAGGCGGTCCGTGGCCAGATGGGCGTGCGTGCCGCAGAATCCATAGCCGGTGAGGCCCGCGTCCGTGTGGATGGCAACGCCGGGCGCGCCCCAGTGCGTGATGGAGTGTGTGCTATCGGCAATGCCGCCGCGCGTGACGAGCGCGTGAAGGATGAATGGTTCGAGTTGGGTGATCTTCATCGGGAGATCCGGTGCGGAGCGTTCCGCAATTCGTCAATTCATCATAGCGTTTGGAGCCGCAAGCTTCCCGCACGTCGATTGTTCGCAGAATCTTTGCAGAGCGGACAAATACGGTGCGTTACTCTAACTTCGTGGATGAGTCATTGCATCGCGCAGCGAAGAGGGATATGCCTATTGCAGGAGCCGGCGAGGCCTCGCTGCGTATTCGCGGACTGCACAAGGCCTTTGGCGAGGTGCGCGCTGTCGATGGCATCGACCTGGAGGTGAAACCGGGTGAGTGCTTTGGATTGCTGGGGCCGAACGGGGCGGGGAAGACTACGACCATCGAGATTTGCGAGGGGTTGACTGCGCCGGATGCTGGCACTGTCGAGTTGCTGGGGCGAAACTGGAAGGAACACGAACGCGATCTGCGGCAGTTGATAGGGATTCAACTGCAGGAGACGCAATTCCCTGACAAGCTGACGGTGGAGGAGGCGCTGCGGCTGTTCCGGAGTTTTTACCGGCGCGGCATCCCGCTGGATGAGGCGATCGGTCTGGCACAACTTGAAGAGAAGCGGCTGTCGCGTGTGGGCACGTTGAGCGGCGGCCAAAAGCAGCGGCTGGCCATGGCTACGGCGCTGGTGGGCGATCCGGAGTTGCTCTTTCTCGATGAGCCGACGACGGGGCTCGATCCGCAGGCGCGGCGGCATCTGTGGGACCTCGTGGATCGGTTGAAGCTGGCCGGGCGCACAATCATCCTGACGACGCATTACATGGATGAAGCGGAACAACTGTGCGACCGCGTGGCGATTATGGATCATGGGCACGTGATTGCGCTGGGCAAGCCCAAGGAACTT
>Ga0302320_10009762_pt1 | contig 20557 bp, 14 predicted proteins | sample Bog_T0_3_FD_202130 | JGI IMG/M metagenome (GOLD analysis project Ga0302320, IMG submission 202130) | Peat permafrost microbial communities from Stordalen Mire near Abisko, Sweden - Bog_T0_3 | ecosystem: Environmental > Terrestrial > Soil > Wetlands > Peat | place: Sweden: Abisko, Stordalen Mire...
TCCCTGCGCGACGTTGAGGGCGATGGACGGAATGCGCAGCACGCCCGTGGAGAGCGAGAGGGGCACGGCGCCATCCGGCAACGCGAGGCTTTGCTTGTCGAGTTCGAGCGACAGCGCATGTTGAACATTGGTCTCGTCGATCAGCGCGTCGGGCGCCTGCGCCTTGGCGAGCGCGCGTTCCAGCGCGCCGGGATCGAGGCGCGGCAACTTGAGCCCGGCCAATCGCGCCTCACCCTGACCGACGAGACCGGCCACGAGCGCGCCCGGGCTCACGCCCGTCGTGGCCAAATCCATCGTCAGCCCGATTTTTCCGCTGAGCGCCGGCCGGTCGAGGGTGAGGTTTTCGACGTCGATCGCGCCCGAGAGCGCCGCAATCGCTCCATCGCGGCGCAATTCCGCGCGGCCGGTGAGCCGCGCCGAGCCCGCATCGAGCGCGAAATCGGCGAGTTCGAACGTCGCCGGCTGCGTCCGCAGCCGCGCCTCGAAATTCCTCGCCGCGCCGGCGTCGCCGAGATCGAGCGCGCCGATCCGCAACTTCACTTCGCCGGGCAAAGGCAGCAGCACGGCATCGGCGAATTTCGCCTCCGACCATCTCACTCCCGCCTTCGAGGCCGCCGGGGGGCCGAAGCCGATCGCCAGCAGCGCGCTCAAGCTGGCGCGGTCGACCGAGATTTCCCCGCTCAGGCCGCCCGCCGGCGGCGCTTCGCCTGCGACCGCTTGCGCGACCGCCGCATCATCGCTGACGACGCTCAGGTCGGCGACGACCGCCGGCGGGGTCCAACTCAGAGCGCCCGCGATTTTCGCGCCGGAGACCGCTCCGGAAAGCTTGGGGAACGCGATCGTCTGGCCGCGCAACACGAGATCGGCGCTGAGATCGACCGGGATCGTCAGGCCGGGCAGCGACGAAGCGAGGCGGAACGCGATCAGCGCGGGAAGCAGGCTGTCCGCCTTCACGTTGGCCGAGCCAAACAGCAGCGCGTCGTTCGGCCCGGACGCGTTCGGCGTGAAGCGCCCGGCCCAGGAGAAATCCGCGCCCGCCAGTGAGCCCGAGACCTTGGCGTCGAAGCCGGTTTCCCAGCGGCCCGTGGCGCTCGAGACGGCGCGCGCGCGTCCGAGCGGCGATGACGGCGCTTTCAGCCCCAATTGCTTGAGCAGCGCGCCGCCGTCGGCCGCGTCGACCGTCAGGTCGAAGCCGAGCGCGCTGACCGGCGCCGGGGCGTCGCTGACCTTCAGGGTGAAACGCGAGCCGCCCGCCTCGCCGTCCGCGGTGAGGAAATCGAACGGAAAGTCGCCGCCCTTGGGCTCGCCCTCGCGTCGCGCTTCGAGCGAGACTTTCGCGGGGGAAAGCGCCTCCGCCCGCTGCTCGAACAGGCGGCTGGCGCGGCTCGGCGCGATGCGCGCCACGAGACCGGCGAAGTCCGTCAGGCGCGCCGCATCGAGTTTGACCCTCCCCCAGCGGCTCGCCGGCGTGATCTCGCCTTGCGCCTCGACCGAGGCGCCGCCGAGATCCTTGATCGACAGCCGGTCCAGCGAAAGCCGGTCCTGGGCGCGGCTTGCCTGGAGGCTCATCGAACCGCTCTCGACCGCGCCCTGCCCGGCATGGGCGATGCTCAAACGCGAGGCTCGCAGCGCCAGCGTCAGGTCGAAATCGCCGACCCAGAAGGCGCCGCTGGAGAGGTCCGGGGCCTCGTCGAGATCGAGCGAATCGGTCGACAGATCGAGATAAACCCGGCCCCGCGCAGAACCGTGCGGCGCGTTGAAGGCGACCGCGCCGCCAAGGCGCGTGCGATCGAGTTCCAACGCCAGATTTTTCAACGAGAAGCCGACCTCGGAGGCCTGAAGTTCGCCGCGCGCCGACATGTGCGCGTAAGGCAGACTCTGCGAAATGGCCCGGGCATGGGCGACGAGCGAGGGCTCGCCGCGCGCGGCCCATTCGCCGAGCGCCCCGACATCGCCGACGTCGGCGTCCACCCGACCGCGAAAGTCCGGTGCGGCGCCCAGGTCGAACACGCCGTCCAACTTCAGCCGGCCCTGCCCGGGCAACCCGAGCGAAAGCGCGGCGCGGATCGGCTCACCCGGCGCGGATTGCGCCGAAAGCGACACGTCGTCGAGAGTCGCCGCGCCGAGAAAGACGGCGGGCGTCGTGAACTTCAGGACGCCGCGAAACGGCGGGGCGTCCCGAGCGGCCAATTGTCGCCCCAGTGCGGCCAAAAGCGCGCCCGCGCGCGACGGCGCCGCCGAGTCCTCCCCTTGCGCACGGAGAAGGGCGTCGACGTTGAGTTGCTTCGACGTCAGATCGAGACTGACCTCCGGCGCGCCGGAAAACGTCGCCTTGGCCGTGCCGGTCGCCTCGAGCGCCCGCAGTTCGGGGCCGAGCGAGAACGCGAGATCGTCGACCCGAGCCGCATCCGGCGTCGCGTCGAGTTTGCCCGTCGCCTTCCAAGGCGAAGGACCGCCGATGTCCAGGGCATTGAGCGTTCCGCTCAGCGTCGTCGCGCCGGAAAACCGGGGGCGCCAGCCGGCGCCCGAGGGTTCGGCCGTCAGCGCGCCGTCGAACAATGCCTTGACGCCGCTGGCCTCGTCCGCGAGTTCGGCCTTCAGCGGCAGTCCGGCCCCAGAGATCTCCTCGGTGACTATGTCCAAAGTCACGCGCCCGCCGGTCCCCGCCGTCGCCGCCCCTCGGCCGCGAAACGGCCCTTCGAGCGAACGCGCGGAGGCTTCGAAATCCGCCGCCTCGAAGGCGATCGGCGAGGCGCCCGGCCGTGTGACGACCGCCTTGCCGTCGCGAACGACGAGCTTTTCGACGGCCGCGCGCGCGAGCCAACCTTGCAGGCCCTGCCGCGGCCAGGGCGCCGCGCCGTTCGCCCCGAGCGCGAAAGTCACGGAGGGGCGGTCGAGGTCGATCTCGGCGAAACGCAATTGCCCGCTCGCCAGGGACATCAGCGCCAATTCGAACCGCGCGCCCTCGCTGGTGAACACGTCGCCAACTTTTACGCGCCCGACTTGCACGTAGGGTACGGGCAGAAAGCGAATCTCTATCGGCCCCTGCGTCCGCACCGGCTCCGCGATCCGCCGCCCAAGCTCCGCCTCGATCGGGCCGCGCCACGCGGACCAATCGATGAAAATCGGCGCGACGAGCGCCGCGGTCAGCAGGGCTATGAGCCCGATCGCGAGGAAGGTGAGAAACGAACGCACAGCGATGCGGGGACCTTGAATGCGGAAAGAGTCTCTCGGGTGGGCCTAGGCGACCATGATGGCGCGAAAGTGACGCCGTCCACAAGCCGAACTTGCGCCGATATGCTGCGCCGCAGCAATGAAATTCCTCTGTTTCTAGAGCCTTCGACCACGACACGCGACTGTCATCTAGTATAACTAGGAGGCTGCAGTGATCCATTCGGATAAGGATTCAACCTTCATCCGCTCTGGCAAGGAAGGGACCGCAAATGTCTAAGGTAGCACTATTATCTTCCGTAGCGGCGTTGGCCGCCGGCGCGTTGCTCTCGAGCGCGACGCTCTCCCGCGCCGACGACATGGCCGCCCTCGTCGACGCCGCCAAGAAGGAAGGGCAATTGACCGTCATCGCGCTGCCGCATGACTGGTGCGACTATGGCGATCTGATCTCCAGCTTCAAGGCCAAGTACGGCCTCACCATCAACGAACTGAACCCCGACGGCGGTTCGGGCGACGAAGTCGAAGCCATCAAGGCGAACAAGGACAACAAGGGCCCGCAAGCGCCTGACGTCATCGACGTCGGCCTCGGCTTCGGCCCCTCGGCGAAGGCCGACAAGCTCATTCAGCCCTACAAGGTCGCGACCTGGGCCTCGATCCCCGACGACGCCAAGGACGCCGACGGCTATTGGTACGGCGATTATTACGGCGTGCTCGCTTTCGCGGTGAACACCGATGTCGTCAAGAACGCCCCGGCCGATTGGTCCGACCTCGCCAAGCCCGAATACAAGGGCGCGTTCGCCGTCGTCGGCGACCCACGCACGGCCAACCAGGCGGCGATGGCGGTCTACGCGTCCGGCATGGCGGGCGGCGGAGACGCGGTCGGCATCGCGAAGAAAGGCCTCGAGTTCTTCGCCAGTCTCAACAAGTCCGGCAATTTCGTGCCCGTCACCGGCGGCGCCGCCACCATCGCCCAGGGCACAACGCCGATCGTCGCGATGTGGGACTACAATGCGATGGCCGCCCGCGACAATCTGAAGGGCAACCCGAAGATCGACGTCGTCGTGCCCAAGAGCGGCGTAGTCGCCGGCGTCTACGTGCAGGCGATCAGCGCCTATGCGCCGCACCCGGCGGCCGCAAAACTATGGATGGAGCATCTCTATTCGGACGAAGGTCAGATCGGCTGGCTGAAGGGCTATTGCCACCCGATCCGCTTCAACGACCTCGCCGCCAAGGGCAAGGTTCCGGCCGACCTGCTCGCCAAGCTGCCCCCGGCGGCGGATTACGCCCAGGCGAAGTTCCCGAGCCTCGCCGACCAGAAGGCGGCCAAGGAAACGATCGCCAAGGACTGGGACTCAACCGTCGGCGCGACCGTCGCGAAGTAAGAACTAGCCCTCTCCCGCTTGCGGGAGAGGGCTCTTTCGGAGACGTCTCGCACCCCCGGACAGACATGTTGGACGTAACCGCAGATCCCGTTCGCCGCCCGCCCCCTGCGCGTAAAATCGCTGCCTGGGCGGGCGTCGCGCCGTTTTTCCTGTTCGCCGCGATGTTCCTCATCGTGCCGACGTTTTCGCTGATGGTCGGCGCCTTCCAGAATCGCGACGGCGAATTCACTTTCGACAACATCCTGCGGCTCACGCAGCCCTCGATCCTGCATTCCTACGCGCTGAGCCTGGAGGTGAGCGCGGCCTCGGCGTTTTTCGGCGCGCTGATCGGCTTCGCGCTCGCCGCCGCGGTGATCTTTGGCGGCCTGCCGCGCTGGATGCGCCCCGTCCTGATGACGTTTTCGGGCGTCGCCTCGAATTTCGCCGGCGTGCCGCTGGCCTTCGCCTTCGTCGCGACGCTGGGACGCATGGGCCTCGTCACCCTGCTGCTGCGCAACGTGTTCGACTTCAACCTCTACACTTCGGGCTTCAATCTGTTCACGTTCACCGGGCTGACTCTGACCTATCTCTATTTCCAGATCCCGCTGATGGCGCTGGTCATCGCGCCGGCGCTAGACGGCATGAAGCAGGAGTGGCGCGAGGCGGCGGAAATTCTCGGCGCGAGCCGCTGGCAATATTGGCGCTATATCGCGTGGCCGATCCTGGGGCCGAGTTGCTTCGGCGCGTCGCTGCTGTTGTTCGCCAACGCATTCGGCGCCATCGCCACCGCCTATTCGCTCACCGGCCCCTCGCTCAACATCGTACCGATCCTGCTGTTCGCGCAGATTCGCGGCGACGTGCTGCACGACCCCAATCTCGGTTTCGCCCTGGCGTTCGGCATGCTGCTGATCACCGGCGTCTCGAACTTCGCCTACCTCGCGTTGCGCGCCCGTTCGGAGAAGTGGATGCGATGAACGGCCGCCTGATCGCCTCCTGGTCCGTCGTCGCCCTGTGCGGGATTTATTTTCTCGCGCCGCTGATCGCGACCTTCGAATTCTCGCTGCGCCTGTTGCGCGGCCACTACAGTTTCGAAGCTTATAGACTGGTGTTCGCCAGCGGCGACTTCCAGTCCGCGTTCCTGTTCTCGGCGATCATCGGCGTCGTGACGATCATCGTCGGCGCGCTCATCGTCACGCCCACGGCCTATTGGGTGCAATTGCGCCTGCCGGCGCTGCGCGGAATCGTCGAATACATCACGCTGCTGCCGCTGGTGGTTCCGGCGATCGTGTTGGTGTTCGGTTATATCAAGCTGTACGGCAGCAACTCGATTTTGCCTTTGACCGCGACGCCGTTCGGCTCCGACATTCTGTTGATGCTCGGCTATGTCGCGCTCGGCCTGCCCTATCTCTATCGCGCCATCGACGCCGGCATGCGATCCATCGACGTGAAAACCTTGAGCGAGGCGGCGCAAATCCAGGGCGCCGGCTTCCCGACGATTCTGTTCCGCATCATCATCCCCAACATCCGCTCGTCGATCCTGTCGGGCGCGTTCCTGACCTTCGCGATCGTCATCGGCGAATTCACCTTGGCGAGCCTGCTCGACCGGCCCGCGTTCGGACCCTATCTGCAACTCGTGGGCGCCTCGCGCGCCTATGAGCCGGCGGCGCTCGCGGTCGTCGCCTTCCTGATCACCTGGGGCTGCATGGGAATCATCCAATGGCTCGGCAATTCCGGCTCCAACTTCTCGGCCAAGCGATGAGGCTCCGCGCGCAATGAGTTTTCTGTCGGCCTCCGGCATTCAAAAGCACTTCGGCGCGCATGTCGCGGTGAAGCGGTTCGATCTCGAAGTCGAGAAAGGTGAGTTCGTCACCTTTCTCGGGCCCAGCGGCTGCGGCAAGACGACCATGCTGCGCATGATCGCCGGCTTCGAGACTCCGACTCGCGGCACGATCAAGATCGCCGGCAAGGACGTGACCGACCTGCCGCCGAACAAGCGCAATATCGGCATGGTGTTCCAGAGCTACGCTCTGTTTCCCAATCTCACCGTCGCCGGGAACATCGGCTTCGGACTGCGCATCGCCGGCCGGCCGCCACAGGAGATCAAGAAGCGCGTCGGGGAAATGCTCGACATGGTGAAGCTGCCGCAATACGCGGAGCGCTATCCGGCTCAGCTCTCGGGCGGTCAGCAGCAGCGCATCTCGCTCGCACGCGCGCTCGCCCCCAATCCGCAAATCCTGTTGCTGGACGAGCCGCTCTCCGCGCTCGACGCGCGCATTCGCGCCTCGCTGCGCGAGGAAATCCGCGCGCTGCAACTCGAACTCAAGATCACCACGATCTTCGTCACCCACGATCAGGAAGAAGCGCTGTCGATGTCGGACCGGGTCGTCGTGATGCGCGACGGCGAGGTCGAACAGATCGGCGCGCCAAAAGAAATCTACAATCGCCCGCGCACCCGCTTCGTCGCCTCGTTCGTCGGCACGCTCAACCATCTGCGCGCCCGAATCGTCGATCCGGCGCGTGGCGCCGTTGAAATCGAAGGCTATCCCGCCTTCACGAAATCGCCGCTCGACGGCGCCGGAGTTGGCGATATTCAGGCGATGGCTTTGCGTCCGGAGTCGCTCCAGGTGACGAACGCGGACGGCAGCGCGAACGTGTTCAAGGGCGTGGTCGAAGACGCCGCGTTCCACGGCGCGGTGGTGCGGGTGAAATTGAGGCTGAAGGACACCTTGCTGCTCGTCGATGTGTTCAACACCGGTGAAGGCGCTGCGCCGCAGCGCGGACAGACGCTGAGCGTGACGTTCCGGGCCGAGGATCTGATCGCGCTTCAGGGGGATTAAATCAGCACAGCGACCTCGTCCTGAGGCGCCGCGAAGCGGCCTCGAAGGCCGTGGTGTGCAGCGAATCCCAACCCAAGCTGTCTTGCCTCGGCCCGTCCTTCGAGGCCGTCACCGAGCCCTGCCATGGCGGAAATGGCGGGTGGTTACCTCAGAAAACAATTCTCCTTGGACGTATGCCCCATGTGGCGATGACGGCTAGCGCGGAAGGGAAACGGCTCAAGTCCCCCCGAGCTTGCGCTCATGGGAACCGGTCCCGGGGCGCCGATGCGCATAGGCTTCGCCTGCAAAAGAAGATGCATCTCCGGTATTTTCGAAACATGAAAGGCATGATATTCTGAAAGAGGATTTAGAACGTTGCCGCTCCCTGCGACCGTCAGGGCGCATCGTCTGGGCGTCCCCGAGGGGCCAGAAATTTGGAGAAAATGAAATCGGGCTTGGTGGGCTTGCAAGTTATTGAAATCGCTCAATATCGCCAAAGAAATCTTTGGAAAAGCTTGCAGAAAAAAGCGCTGAATTTGCAGAAAATTGCAAAAAACTTGCAAAAAAGCTTGGACGAGGAGGGAGAGTCCCTAGGATAAGCCTGACGGTTTCCGTCATGCCCGCGCTTATCCTACCGCCTATTCCCCGAAGGGGCCTCGAAGGATGTGGCGCCGAACCGGCGTGGCCCGAACTGTCGTGTGGCGGCCCGTCCTTCGAGGCCGCTGCGCGGCGCCTCAGGACGAGATGGTTGATTTGAATTAGGTGATCGGAGAGGCCAACGATCGCTAAAACTAGCGCCTATGCCCCTTCGGGGCGCCTCAGGACGAGGGGCGTGAAAAGAGGACGAGCGCTTCTACCCCTTCGCGCCGGTCAACCGCGCCATGTGCCGCACCGCCAGCTCGTAGCCGTGCACGCCAAACCCCGCCATCACGCCGGTCGCGACGAGCGAGACATAGGAATGGTGGCGGAACGACTCGCGTTGATGGACGTTGGAAATATGCACCTCGAGGATCGGAAACTCGCAGGTTTTCATCGCGTCCATGATGGCGATCGAAGTGTGGGTATAGGCGCCTGGGTTGATGATCAGCCCCGCCGCGCCGGTCCGCGCTTCATGGATCCAGTCGATCAACTGTCCCTCGTGATTGCTCTGTTTGAAGTCGAGATCGAGCCCGACCGTCTCGGCGAGCTGGCGGCAATTGGCCTCGACGTCGGCGAGCGTGTCGCGGCCGTAAATCTCCGGTTGGCGCTGGCCCAGCAGATTGAGATTGGGCCCGTTGAGAATAACGATTTTCGGCCGCATCTTAGGCTTGAGCTCCCCTGGGCGATTTCGCGCAAACTGCCCGAACCGGCCTCACATCGCAATCGCAAAACTTTCCGCGCGAGCGAGGCCCCAGAACTTGCGCCATTGTGCGTCGCGCGCGACGTCGATCAGTTCGCCAGGTTCGAGGCTGGGATAGAGGTCGGCGAAGCTGATCACTTCGCGCTCGCTGACGCGCCGGGAGAAATGTTCGAGACGAAAATCCTGGGGATGCTGCAGCCCCGCGGCGCCGGTGAGTTCGCCCAGCGCATGCAGCATCGCCGCATGAAAATTCTTCACCCGCGTCTTCTTGTCTTCGACGACCAGCGCGCGGGCGCGGGTCGGGTCCTGCGTCGCGACGCCGGTCGGACAGAGATCGGTGTGGCAACTCAACGATTGGATGCAGCCCAGCGAAAACATGAAGCCGCGAGCCGAATTGCACCAATCGGCGCCGATAGCAAAGGCCGCGGCCATGTCAAAGGCGGTGACGATCTTGCCGGAGGCGCCGATGCGGACGCGGTCGCGTAACCCCACGCCAATGAGAGCGTTGTTGACGAAGCTCAGCCCCTCGCGCAGCGGCGTGCCGATATGATCGGTGAATTCGAGCGGCGCCGCGCCCGTGCCGCCCTCCTTGCCGTCGACGACGATGAAATCCGGCGTCACGCCTGTGGCCAGCATCGCCTTGCAGATGCCGAGAAACTCCCAGCGATGGCCGACGCAGAGCTTGAAACCGACAGGCTTGCCGCCGCTGAGTTCGCGCAGGCGCGTGATGAACGCCATCATCTCCAGCGGCGTAGAGAACGCCCCGTGGCTTGCCGGCGAGATGCAATCCTGCCCCAGCGGTATGCCGCGGATGGCCGCGATCTCGGGGCTCACCTTGGCGGCGGGCAACACCCCGCCATGCCCGGGCTTCGCGCCCTGGCTGAGCTTGATCTCGATCATCTTGATCTGCGGATTGGCGGCGGCGGCGGCGAATCTTTCCGCGTCGAACTCGCCCCTGTCGTTGCGGCAACCAAAATAGCCGGAACCAAGCTCCCAGATGATGTCGCCGCCGCCGGCGCGGTGATACGGGCTGTAGCCGCCTTCGCCGGTGTCGTGGGCGAAGCCGCCGAGCTTCGCGCCGGTATTGAGGGCGCGGATCGCGTTGGCGCTGAGCGAGCCGAAACTCATCGCGGAAATATTGAACACCGAGGCGGAATAGGGTTGCGCGCACAAAGGGCCGCCGACGCGAACGCGGAAGCTCTCGGAATGGGCGACTTTCGGCGCGATCGAATGATTGAGAAATTCGAAGCCTTGCGCGTAGACGTTGAGCTGCGTGCCGAACGGCCGCTTGTCGAGCTGCATCTTGGCGCGCTGATAAACGATGGCGCGCTGGGTGCGGGAGAACGGCAGGCCGTCCGTCTCGCTCTCGAAGAAATATTGCCGCATCTCCGGGCGCAGGTCCTCGAGCAGAAACCGCAAATGCGCCGAAATCGGATAATTGCGCAGCACCGCATGTTTGGTCTGCACGAGGTCGCGCAGACCCAAAGCCGTCAAGGCGATGAACACGAGGGCCGCGGAGAACAAGAGTCCGCGCCACGCGGGATCCACGGTGAACATTCCGACCGCGAGAATCACAGCCAGCATAGCGCTCAGCGTTAGGGCGATGAAACGACTGGAAAAAGCCATTGCCAAGACTTGCATGGAGCGCCTCCCTCTCCGCGCCGACCTAGGTTCGCCCGGCGCTTCTCTAACGCGCCAGGCGGCTTGCGCGAAGCTGATACCTATTCGCGGGAGAGCGCGCGTAAGTTACGAAAACGCGGCGGTTGAATGCCTCGCGTTGACTTGAAACGGCGCGACGATGCGCCAGCCTCAACCGACATGCGCCTCCGCTTCCACCGACCCGAACATAAAACAGGTCGAGAGACGCCGCGCGCGTAAATGCCTCAAGCAGGCCAGAAATCGGCGTCCAATGCCTCGTCCGACGACCATGGGCTGTCCTTCGGAAATGTCTTAGCCGCCAATCCCGTCTCGGCGACGGCATCCAACACCGCATCGCGGTAGGCGAAGGCCACCGCCTCGGGCCGCATGGATTTCAAGCTCGGGTTGCCGTTGAGATGGTCGATGAGACGGTTGCGCTGAACGCGGATGCTCGCCTCCCAACTGGCGCCGCGCTTGTCGGGCTGGTGGCGCCACATTAGTAGATGCATCAAGACGACCGTCAACCGACTGATGAGTTCCCGCTTCTCGGCGCGACCCATGCTCTCGATTTCCTCGGCGATCGGCTCGATATCCGCCCGGCCGAGTTGCCCCGCACGCAAAAGCGCCGCCTGTTGGCGGCTCCAGGCGTAAAAATCCTCGTCATATAGTGAGCTTTCAGCGGGCATGGGCGAAGGGTACAATGGCATCGCCCCGGCGTCCATGTGTTCCGTCCCCGCGCCATCCGTCCCCCTTCATGATGCGACGCTCACGCCGCGAACAGACTCGGGCCGCCGCCGAGCTTCTGCAAATGATAATCGGCGTCGCCATAGCTCATTTCGATCATCGTCATGCGCTTGAACAAATGGCCGAGCTTGTATTCGTAGGTCATCGCGATGCCGCCGTGCAGTTGCGTCGCCTGCTGACCGATGAACTTGGCCGAGCGGCCGATCTGGGCCTTCGCCGCTGACATCGCTCGTGAACGCGCATCGGCGTCGGTCTCGGAGGCCATCATCGTCGCGTAATACATCATGCTGCGCGCCTGCTCAAGAGCGACGATCATGTCGGACGCGCGGTGCTGTAGCGCCTGAAACGAGCCGATCGGCGTCCCGAATTGCTTGCGGGTCTTCAGATATTCGGTCGTGATCTCGGTCGCCTCGCTCATCGCGCCGACACCTTCCGCGCACAAGGCCGCGATCGCTTCGTCGAGCGTCGCCGCCACGGCGCCCGCCGCGCCCTCGGAATCGCCGAGTACGTCTTCCACGCGCGCGTTGACAAAGCCGATTTCCGCCGCCCGCTGACCGTCTTGCGTTTCATAGCCGCGACGCAAAACGCCCGTGGCGCCGGCGTCGATGACGAACAGGCCGAGGCCCGCGCGCTCGCGCCGCCCGCCCGCCGTGCGCGCCAGCACGATCAGCTTTTGCGCGCTGTCGCCGTTGATGACGAGACCCTTCTCGCCGTTGAGCGCGAAACCGGACCCGTCCCTCGTCGCCGTCGTCGCGACGTCGAACGGATTCCAACCCGCCGCCCGCTCGGCGTGGGCGAGCGCCAACCGCAGTTCGCCGGTGGCGACCGAGCCCAGCAGAGAAGCCCGTTGTTCGGCGCTGCCGGCATGTTTGACGGCGCCGCCGGCGAGCACGACGCTCGCCATATAGGGCTCCAGCGCCAAGGAGCGCCCGAACGCCTCGGCTATCAGCATGCGCTCGACCGCGCCGCCGCCATAGCCACCGTCTTGTTCGGAAAACGCCGCGCCGAGCAGACCCATTTCAGCATATTGCGACCAAAGCGCCTCGGAGAAGCCCAGTGGATCTTTCTTGTAAGCTTTGCGCTGCTCGAAGCCGTATCTGTCCTTCAAAAGTCGCGTAAGATTGTCGGCGACGAGGCTTTGTTCTTCGGTGAGATCGAAATCCATGGTCAGAGCCCCAGAATGGCCTTGGCGATGATCGAGCGCTGAATCTCGTTCGATCCGCCGTAAATCGAAACCTTGCGCGTATTGAAATAGGTCGGCGCGATGGTCGAGGCCCAATCGGGGCCGATCGACGGCTCGTTCCAACGCTCGCCGTCCTCGCGCTCGGGCTCGAACGGCAACGCATAGGGGCCGACGACGTCCATCAGTAATTCGGTCGTCGCCTGCTGAAGCTCGGAGCCCTTGATCTTGAGCACCGAAGACATCGGATTGGGCTTACCCTTTTCCACTTTGCCGGCGGCGGAGATCACCCGCATCTGCGTCATTTCCAGAGCCTTCAGCTCGACCTCGACGGCGGCGAGCTTCATGCGGAACACGGGATCATCCATCTTCGGCTTGTCCCCGTAGGTCGGCAGTTCGGCGAGGCGGCGGATTTTGGCGAGCCTAGCCTTGGAGACGCCAACGCGCGCGATGCCGTTGCGCTCGTTGCTGAGCAGGAATTTTGCGTAGTCCCAGCCCTTGTTCTCCTTGCCGACGATGTTTTCCGCCGGGATGCGCACGTTGTCGAAGAACACCTCGTTGACCTCGAAGCCGCCGTCGATCGTCTGAATCGGGCGGACGGTGACCCCCGGCGTCTTCATGTCGCAAAGGAAGAACGAAATGCCCTCCTGCTTCTTCACGCTGGCGTCGGTGCGCGCCAGCACGAATATCCAGTCGGCGTATTGCGCCAGGGTCGTCCAGGTCTTCTGGCCGTTGATCACCCAGCTATCGCCGTCGAGCTTGGCGGCGGTGCGCAGGCCCGCGAGGTCCGATCCGGCGCCCGGCTCGGAAAAGCCCTGGCACCACCATTCGGTGAGATCGGCGATGTGCGGCAGAAAGCGCGCCTTTTGCGCCTGCGTGCCAAAAGTGTAGATGACCGGCCCGACCATGCTGGTGCCGAAGGCCAGCGATTCCGGCGCGTGGCCGGCCTGGATTTCGTCGTTGAAGATCGACAGTTGCACTGGAGTCCACCCCGTGCCGCCCCATTCGACCGGCCAATGCGGGACCGACCAGCCCCGGCCGTGTAGGATGCGCGTCCAGGTTACGATGTCGTCGCGGCTCGGGTGGCGCCCGGAGCTGAGCTTTTCGCGAATCGGAGCGGGCAGATTTTTGGCGACGAAATCCCGGATTTCCCCGCGGAACGTCATTTCCTCTGCAGTGAAACTGAGGTCCATCGTCGCCTCCCTTGTTATCGTATCGCGCTGAACCACTTTTCCGACAATTGGGCGGCGGGGTCAATGCGGTTGGGGGCACAGGCTATCGGTAAGTCGGAGCGGGCGCGGCGCCATATCTTTCGGCAAGACGCCAAAACCAGTCCTGGTCAATATCCATTTCGCGCGAGTGCTCCACGATGCTCGGCGACGCTCTGTCGAAAAAGGCGTAGTAAAGCGCTTCGTCGTCGTGGCGCGCGTTGTAGGCTATGACATCCGGTTGAGTGGCGAGGTTATGAAGCGCCTTGGACCAAGTCTGGGGGACATCATGGGGACGTCCCCTATGGGTGACTTCAGTGGTTGCGCCTAATCTCCCCAGGCCGACGCCTGCCAGTTTGATGAGCTTAAGGTCGCGCGTCAGACGCATCCTCGCTCTTGCCTTCTCGCGGATCAAATCGAGAGGAAGCAACTTTCGACGGGGCGTCCGCAAAAACGTTTCGGCGAATGCGCCTCGAATGCTCTGGGCGGCGTAAAGCACGCCGTAAGCGCCATCGGGGGCGTTCATTCGGCACCTCCGGCTGCGATCGAAAAAAATTCGGGTCATGGACGATATTGAAGAGTCTCTCGACGATCGCTCCCGATTCGAGGACCAGGATTTCCGGCGCGCGCGCGACGAGATCGGGCGGCGGAAATGGGCGGCTCAAGCGCCTTGCTCACCATAGCTTTCGGCGGCTTCGACAACTCTTTCAACCTCCCCATTTCTCAGGAGATCGATTGGCTTTGCATCGTCGAGCGGCGAGCTTGGGTTGACCAGAAAGTTCAAAATCGCAAGGCCGTTTTCGGTCCGCAAGGCCTTCGCGAGGGCCTGCAGGCCCTCGACGACAGCGCCGTCATCGGTAAATTGCGCGACCGGGTAGAAACGCTTGTTGTTGGGACCCGGAACAGCCAGCATCTTGCCGTCTCGAACGCGCTTTTCGATGCTTTGCCTAGTGACGCCGTTAAAGAGTTTACGCACGTCTTCCAGGCTATAGCTGCCGCCGGACTCCAACAGATCCTGCGCCGCGATTTCCTTGCCCCTCAGAACGGCCCTTGCTCGGGCGCTCGGAACAAATGCGGCATCCCCGATGTCCGTCCCGGACCTGTCCGCGTCTCGGGATTTCAAACTGGCTTCGTCGCGACCATTAAGCCGGTCAAGAATCGGAACTTTTGTCTCGCTAGGGAAGGTCCGGACGGATAGTACGGGCTCGGCCAGCGCTGTTGCCAGGAACTCGGCAACGAGCGAAGAAAGCCTGACGTTTGAACCCACCACGCCATGTATAACAAGCTCGCCCCGGCCGGTCCATCTGATCAATGCGCCAGTGATCGCTCGCACTTGGCCCGGTCGCAGTTCACGCGAGATTACCCGCGCAATGCGCATGGGCATTTCCACGCCCTCCGCAGCCAAATCGACTCTAAATCTCTCGTTTGACGGGGAGCCCTGCCTTATTCCGAGCGCGCTTCGCCAGCGACGATACAGGAAGCGGCCTGAGAGGTTGAATTGGGCGCGACGACGCATTTGAGAAATAGCTATTCATATTGGCAACTTAGGCAACCAGGACAACGGCGTCACTGCTGCGGAACAGCCGCGCCGCAGTTCATGAGAGCTCAGCATACCCCAACCTCGCCGCCCCCGCCTCGAGTTCGTCGACCCTCTCGTAAGCCTCCGGCCCCAAGACCTCCGCCCCGACGATTCCCAGCGTAGCCCAAGCCTCGCTCAGAGAGGTCTCGTCCAGCGCGCCAAACAGCGCGTCCCTCACCGTCGCCCGATGCTCTGCAGGCAACCCGAGGCTGGCGATGAATGGCAGGCCCGGCGAGGACGGCGTGCGCGCCAGCACCCTTACGCCGGCCACCAACTCCGGCGCACCCTTCGCGAGCAACCCAAACGTCACACAATCGATGGCGACGATGTCGCTCGTCCCCGCAGCGACAGCCGCCAAGCTCGCCGCGTGGGCGCAGGTGACAGCGACCTCGGCGAACATCGGCGCGCCCCGCGCCAAAGGAGCCAGCGCGGCGCGGAACAGGTTCATGCCGGTGTTACTATCGCCGGCGTTGATCGCCGCGCGGGCGCCACGAAAAGCCGCCAAATCGGCGCGCGGATCTTCGCGGCGCACGACGAGGAAACTGCAATGGTTCGCCCCCTCGCAGCCTTCAAACGCATAGACCGGCGTCGCGATCAACTCGACGAAATCGCCGAGCCCATGGCGGTAGGGATAGCCGCAGGTCTGGCCGAGCACGAGGCCGGGAGACCGCCACAGCGCCTCGAGCGGCACGTCGCGGGTCAAAAGCGACGGCGCTTCGACGCCCCTGCCCCGCAGGAACGCGCCGACCCATCGCCACACCGCGTCGAGCGCTGGCGCGGTCCAAGGAAAATCGTACATCGGCAGCCCGGCGAGCAAAAGGCTCACGCCGCGCGCTTTGCCGAGAACGGATGCAGCAGCCGGTCGTGTGGGCGCGCCCAATACCGCCGCAGGACGTCGAAATAGCTGTCGTAGACCAGGCCGCCGTTGCGCGCGATCAGCGCCTCGCGATTACGCCGGTAGAACGCGGGCAGCCGATACCAGGGCAACTTCGGCTGCAAATGATGGGCGACGTGGAGGTTGTTGAACAGGAACAGGGGCCCAAACAGGTAGGAATTCTCGACGATCGCCGTGCGGCATTCGTGGCTTTCCTCAGCGCGATGCTCGGCATAGGAGCGCACCATCGCCAGCCCCGTGCCGGGATAGGCGAAGCAGAGGAAATAGGTCCAGAACGGCATTTGGCAGACATGCAGAACCCACAACAGCACGACCGCGACTTCCACGGCGTGGCGGACAAATATCGCCAGCAGCCGACGGTCGCCCGAAACTAGCTGTCGCAGCATGTTCTGCCAGAAGCGGAACATCGACCAAGCCGGGCCGATCGTCACCCGCCCGACCAGAGTCGCTTGCGCTGCGACCATCATGCGGCTCGGCGCGCTCAGCGCGCGCCATTGCGCTTCGGTCCAGTAGTAGCTTTCGGGATCGTCGAACGGGTCGGTCAGGCGCGCGTCGTTATGGTGCATCAGATGCGAGCGCCGATAGATCTCGTAGGGCAGCCAGAGCGACAGCGGCCATGCGCCGATGAGCGTATTGATCGTTTTGCTGCGCGTGGGATGGCCGTGGATGACTTCGTGCTGCAAGCTCATGTGCCAGGCGACCGTCCAGGCGCCCAGCGGCGCCAGAAGCCAAAGCGGCACGCTGCCATGCCAATAGGTGAGCCCGAGCCAAAGGCCGTAGATCAGCGCCGCCAGCGCCAGCGTCGGAGCCTCCACATTCGACTTTTCACCCGCAATTTCAACCGTTTTCATGGCGTTGCCCCCAAATCGCCGTCTGTCACAAGATCATCGGGAATGACGCGCGGCAAGGGCGCTGGGGTCGGGAAATGATTATAAATTCTATACTCTGAGTTGACTTTTCTTGCCTTTGGCCGCTTGCCGAGTCCGCGGTTCCTTTGCTAGCGCTCCAGCGTTGCGCGGACCTTGCCTCGCGCCGCCGCCCAAAGGAGATATGCAGCTGAAACCGCTCGCCGGCCTGAAGGTTCTCGAACTCGCGCGCATCCTCGCCGGCCCCTGGGCGGGCCAGACGCTCGCCGATCTCGGCGCCGACGTCGTCAAGGTGGAACGGCCCGGAACCGGCGACGACACCCGCGCCTGGGGTCCGCCATTCATCACCGGCGAGGCCGGGGAGCGGCTCGACTCCGCTTATTTCCATGCCTGCAATCGCGGCAAAAGATCGCTGGCCATCGATTTCGAGCAGGAGGAGGGCCGCGCGCTGGTGCGCGATCTGGCGGCGCGCGCCGACGTCCTGATCGAGAATTTCAAGACCGGCGGCCTGAGGAAATACGGGCTCGACTACCACAGCCTGAAGGCGGTCAATCCGCGCCTCGTCTATTGCTCCGTCACCGGCTTCGGCCATGATGGCCCCTACGCGGCGCGGGCCGGCTACGATTTCATCGTCCAGGGCATGGGCGGCGCGATGGATCTGACCGGTGAGCCCGACGGCGAACCGCAAAAGGTCGGATGGGCGGAATCGGACGTCTATACCGGGCTCTATTCCGTCATCGCCATCCAGGCGGCGCTGACGCGGCGGGTGATGACCGGCGAGGGCGCGGAGATCGACATTGCGCTGCTCGACACCCAGGTCGCCGTGCTCGCCAATCAGGCGATGAATTTCCTCGTCTCGGGCGTGTCGCCGCGACGCATGGGCAACGCCCACCCCAATATCGTGCCCTATCAGGTGTTCGAATCGGCCGACGGGCCGTTGATCGTCGCCACCGGCAACGATCGGCAGAACCGCGATTTGCTTTCGTTCCTCGGCCTCGCCGAACTCGCCGACGACCCGCGCTTCAAGACCAACGCCGACCGGGTGCGCAACCGCGTGGGCTTTGGGGAGATCGTAAAGGCGGCAGTGAAGACCCAGTCGCGCGAAAAACTGCTGGCGGCGTTGGATGCGGCGAACGTGCCGGCCGGCCCGATCAACCAGGTCGGCGAGGCCTTCGCCGACCCGCAGGTGGTCGCCCGCGGCCTGCGGATCGAACTGCCGGCGACCGGGGCCCGCGGCGGCACGGTTCCGTCGGTGCGCGCGCCGATGCGCATCGACGGCCGGGACGCCCACGCCAATCGCGCGGCGCCGAGGCTGGGCGAGCACACTGACGAGGTCCTGGCAGAGTTGGGGCTCGGGGCGGCGGAAATCGCCCGACTGAAGGCGAGCGGGGTGGCGGGGTAGGCTCGCGTCAGCTCAAGGTGAATCGACCGGCAATCAAACCGACGCTTTCTTCACCCTACGGGCGAGGCAAAGAAGTGCCTTGATGATGACAGAAAACAACTAGGGCGTGTCCTCATTTGAGCCAAGCCAGGGCGCAAACGAGTTGCAGGCCAGCGAGGAAGTTGCGTGCGGTTTTTTCGTAGCGGGTGGCGATGGCACGGAATTGTTTAATGATTTGGAAGAATCGCTCGATATCCCACTGACAATGCCGCTCATAAATTGACGGATTGCGACGAATCACCGAGAATCGGGTTTCAAGCGCTGTGCGCTTTGGCGCGTTGGCTTGGATCTCGCGATGAGCGATCTGGCGACGTCGATTTGGAAAAGGCTGCCCTACGAACGGCGGGGCCGCGTCGCGACCCTGCTGGGGCAAATGGCCTTGCATCGGATGCGGGAGGCCGAGGTCGTCAGGGAGGCGGCCGATGAAGGACGCGAGCCTTGTCCGGCGCCGCGGCGGCCTGATCTGCGACAAGATCCTTCGTCGCCACTTGGACCGTCTGGCGATTGTGTACGTCCGCCAATCCAAGGTCCAACAGGTTGAGCGCCATCAGGAATCGACCCGGCTGCAATACGCGTTGGCCGATCGGGCCGCACAGTATGGCTGGGAGCAGGACCGGATCGTCGTCATCGACGACGATCTCGGGCGCTCCGGGGCCAGCGTCGAAGGACGCTTTGGCTTTCAGCGGCTGGTCGCCGAAGTTGGCCTCGGCAATGTCGGCCTGGTGCTCGGCATCGAGATGTCGAGATTGGCGCGCTCCTGCCGCGATTGGCATCAACTCCTGGAAATTTGCGCGCTGTTCGATACGCTGATCGCCGATGTCGATGGGGTGTATGATCCGGCCCATTACAACGATCGTCTGCTGCTGGGCTTGAAAGGCACGATGTCGGAAGCCGGACTGCATATCCTGAAGGCACGGATGCTCGCGGGCCGGAAAGCCAAGGCGGGACGGGGTGAACTGGGCAAGCCCGTGCCGATGGGGTACATGCGCCGTCCCTCGGACGAGGTGGCGTTCGATCCCGACGAACAGGCGCAAGCGACGATCCGCCTCGTGTTCGATTTGTTCGATCGGTTCAGGACGGTCGGCAAGGTGATGACCTATCTGGTCGAGCACGACATCCGCATGCCGGTGCGTTCGCGGAGTGGACCGCAAAAAGGCGATCTCGAATGGCGGCGCGTCAATCGTGCGACTTTGCTGAACCTGTTCGCCAATCCGATCTACGCGGGCGTCTACGCTTATGGCGTGCGGGCGGCGGAGAAGCGTCGCCAGAAGCCCGGCCGGCCGGGCACGGGACGCCGACCGCCGCGTTCCGGCGAGGCGGAAGTCTTCCTGCATGACTGTCTGCCGGCCTACATCAGCTTCGAGCGCTATCGGCGCAACCAGACGCAATTACAATCCAACAGAGCCGCATGCGGCGGCGCGCCCAGAGCGGGAACGGCCCTTCTTTCGGGAGTGCTCGTCTGCGGCCGCTGCGGCCTGCGCATGCAGGCCCAATACACCAACAACGGCCATACGGCGCGCTATGTCTGCCAGTCGATGAAGAGCAGCTACGGCGATCCCTTCTGCCAATCATCGGAGGCTCGTCCGTTGGACGAAATGATCTCGCGTCTGGTGCTCGAAGCGATGGCGCCGGCGGCGATCGAGGCCAGTGTCGCGCTCGCCAAAAACCTCGAGGCCGAGCGCGCGGCCATCGACCGTCATTGGCGACAAAGGCGGGAGCGCGCGGGTTACGAGGTCGAACGCGCGCGCCGGCAATATGCGGCCGTGGAGCCGGAGAACCGGCTCGTGGCGCGGACCCTGGAACGCGCCTGGGAGGCGGCGCTGAGCGAGCAGGCGCAACTCGATGCGGAGTACGAGCGCCTGAAGCGCACGCAAGCCCAAGCGCCGAGCGCGGCCGAACTGGCAGCCGTCCGCGATCTGACGCATGACTTGCCAGCGCTCTGGCGGGCCCAGACCACGACGCAAGCCGAGCGCCAGACCGTCGCCCGCTTGTTGCTCGAACGGGTCCTGGTCGAGGTCGTCGGATGCACGGAAAGGGTGCGCGTCGAATGCCATTGGCATGGCGGAAGCCGGACGACGCACGAACTGACTCGTCCTGTCGCGCGTCTCGATACGCTCAGCACTTACGCGGCGCTCACGGCGCGCGCGGCCGAACTTCGCGGGCAAGGTCTCGAATGCCCACAAATCGCCGCCATCCTCAACGAGGAAGGATGGCGACCGGCCAAGCGCCGCGACACGTTCAACGCGCCGATGGTTCATCATCTGCTCATCAAATCAGGCGCAGAAAGCGTCAAATATCGTCGGCGTCCGTCGAGCATCG
>Ga0302320_10009763_pt1 | contig 20557 bp, 10 predicted proteins | sample Bog_T0_3_FD_202130 | JGI IMG/M metagenome (GOLD analysis project Ga0302320, IMG submission 202130) | Peat permafrost microbial communities from Stordalen Mire near Abisko, Sweden - Bog_T0_3 | ecosystem: Environmental > Terrestrial > Soil > Wetlands > Peat | place: Sweden: Abisko, Stordalen Mire...
CTCGATTCCCGTCTACCGATGCTTGCGAGACAGTTGCGAGCGTCCGTAGCTATCGGTGTAGCCACCAGCCACCGCATAAGTCACATCGACGATCTGCGGCATCGAGTAAACCGACACCGGATGCCCGGCCGGGACAATCGGCCGCGCCCCAATCGACACCTGCATCGCCACCAGCGGCGCAGGCAATGTGGCAAAGATCGCAAATTGCAATTCACCGTTGATTGCCGCAATTACAATCGGCAGGGGCAGGGTTGCGCCGATGATCGCAAATACCTGCTGATAACCCAGCACGAGACCCGGAATGGCGGTGGCGAATGTCGCGAGCGGGTACGCATCGACCAATGGCGGCAAGAAATACCCGGTCATGCTGGTTGCGGTTTGACCCACGATTAGCCCACCCGTCACACTGATAACCGTGGTGACGGCCGTGCCGAATACACCTGCCAGATATGTCAGAGCGATGTGGCCCATCGTCCCCAAACCAGTGCTTGCCGCCTGTCCAACAATGAGGCTGGCGATGGGCGATACAGACCCTGCCGTAGCGCGGCTAGCGACCCCGCTCAGAGGCAGTGTGTCACGGGGCTGCATGCCACCCACCCGAGCCGTCGCCATGGCGCTAGACAGCCCTATAGTGGTCCCACCAGACCCGAAGGTGGAGATCGGGTGGGTCAGGCCATAGTCTGCCTCGCCAAACGCTCCGGCGATTTGGACACCCACCATGGTGGCCAGATTGCCAGCAATTGCCATGGCCGATTCGCCCAGCACCACACTGGGAGTGCTAAACGTGAGCGCGCCCACTTGTCCAAGCACCGACAGCCCAGCCAACACTGCCTGACTACTCAAGAACAGGCTACCGACATCAGTATCCGCTTCGGCACCGATAACCGCAACTGTATCCAGTGCGTTCAATGAACCCATCCGGCCCGTAGCGAACAGCGATCCCACATCGACCTGGGCGGCACCCTGCGCGATGGACCCAACCGCACCCGTGGCCAGGGTCCCGAGCATGCCGAGTCTGAGCGTGTCGAGCAAGCCACCCGATATGGCACTGGCAGCCAATCCGGATACAAGCGCGGTTGGCGCGCCGAACGGTGTGCTTTCGACCGCGAGGGCGGACAATCCAAGCAGAGGCAGCGTGTCAGCCAGACTGCCGATCCCACCCGTCGCATTGTCCCCAATCACCAAGTCCGTAACAATAATGGCTGCCGCGCCGAGACCACCGGTCATGAACTGACCTTGCAGGGTGTGGCTTGGGATTTGTGCCACCACAGCACCCGCCTGAGCCGAAGCCAAGACCCCAGCCATGCTGATCACCAGCATTGTGCTCAGGAGTCCGGTCTGACCGATCGAAGCGGAACCGACAAGGATACCCAGGCTGGTTCTGGTCAAAGCCCCCACTTGGCCGAACAACGGCAGCGCAAGCGCCGCTGCATCAGTCTCGGGAACCGACAGACCAAGGAACGCCTGGGCCGACGCGCCCAACATCGTAAATCCGATCGGCTCAGCAAGGACACCCAAATCAGTCGTGGCAAACACGGCTTGTGCAAGACCGCTCACAATCGAGCCAAGATTCGCGCCACTGACTGTTGCGATCGCCGCAGCGCCGCTCAGAGCGACCAGTTCGACCGAATGGAAGCTTGGTGATCCAAGGACTCCGGTGGCCACACTTTGCAGCGGGTTGATCGTATCGAGCGGAACAAGATTGCCCGCAGAACCGGTCAGGATGGTGGCATAACTCTGATAGTACAGACTGAAAACCTGCCAGACCACTTGGCCCTGGAACCCAGACGCGGCTTGCCCACTGAGCGCCTCACGGGCGAACAACGCAAGCGCCCCGATAGCGGTTTGGGCGGCGACACCATTCGGCACCCATTCAGTAATGGTCGCGATACCCACTTCACCATCGGCACTGACGCTGCCACTGGCGGCGATCGCCGCCAGGAACGTCGGATCGATCGACGCTGTGCCGAACGCCACAATGAGACTGGCATCTAGCACAATGTCGATCTCATCAACGAGATCGAGCGCAATGCCATTTGCCGAGACGCCATCCATCACGGCTTCATATTCGAAGATCAGGCTGCCAATTTCGCCATCACCCCCGGCATCGACAACATCAAAATCGGCCGCGTCGATCTCGCCACCGGTATCACCGAGATACCCCGTGCTGAACACGTCACCCATGAAGATCATGGTCGTGTTATCATTCGTCGCCGTGCCAATCGCGCCCGCAACGAACACCGCTGATACACTCATCGGGACATCAATGGTGAAGGCAAAATCGCTGATCTGGCCTGCGGCGAACACACTCATATCAGGCGAAACATCTAGCTCCGCGACCGGATGATGGCTACGAGCATCCGCCCACACGCCTTCGAGATTGACATTCGAAGCGATAACCCCAACCGCACCCTCGGCAAAAATAACATCGGCCGATTGCGCGGCGAGCAGATACTGCAAGTCGCCGATCTCAGCATCGCCAAAACTCAGCGTGGCATCGAGAACGATTTGCAGATCGGCAGGCGCGATATCGATGGCGCCCTGCGCGGCAATGGCCGAAGCGTCGAGCGTCAGGTCTATCTCCGTACCCAGCGAATGGATCATGCCACGGGCATGGGCAAATCCACTGGTCAGAATTATCGTTTCGCTAACGTCGCCGATTGCCGCATCGCTCGACTGGCCATTCAGGAACGCAGTCGGACTGATCAGGCCAACATCGCCTTCGGCAAACAGACTATCGACCAAACCGATAACCAAGGTGAAGGTGAAATCATTGGTATCGCCTTCCATCCATGGAATATCAAACTGATAGAGATTGACCCCCGGCGTGCCATCATTGATCTCGCCATCGCCAGATTGCCCAAGCGTGTCATCAGCATCAGTGGTGGTCGTGAGATCATCCACGAAACCCAAGGCGAAGGCATTCGAAGACGCAACAGTAACCTGCTCGGTCGCCAACACCCCAAGCACCACAGAGGCCGCAACGAATGGCATGGCGAATTGCAAGTCAGTGGTTGCAAGCGAAATCGCACCACTCGCCACCAGCCCACTCAAGGCTTCAGTCAATGCGGTAGTTACAATCCCAATCGCCGCTGTGCTAAACGGAACGATCGGGCTAGCGAAGCCTTCCGGTGTCAGGTCTCCGGTATCACCTTCAGTATTAACACCTGTATCGACAAGTCTCGTATCAACGGTCAGCAGACCTACCGCCCCAGCAGCCTCCTGGCCAACTGTGCTCGGGGTCTGCGAGATCGCAAACGATCCGGCTGTGGCAGTCGCATCAAAGCTGGCGATCACAAAAGCGTCCGTGATGATCGCATAGGCGCCTACTGCGCCTGACGCCGTATCGCCGCTCACACCAAAGAAGGTGCTGATCGCGGCACTCCCATTCGCAGCAGTCGCGTTCACCCCGGATAGGAATACCAAGAATGCGGTTGAAGCGATTCCAATCGCACTGATTGCCGATACGCCCAGCGGCTGAGCCGAAATCAAACGTGTATCGAACAGACCAATTGCCGAAGTGGCCGCCGCAAACGGACTGAGATCATCGACCTCAGGGATCGGCACTCCAATGGACGCGGCGCTTTGCACGCCACTGAGACCCACCAGGAAGCTGGTCGTCAGCAGGCCAGTTGCGCCTGTGGCGGCGCTGCTTCCAGTGACCGAAACGCGGCCGATTGTCAGGCCACATGCGGCGATGCCAAAGGCGCCAAGAATGAAGATCGGGTCCCTGGTGACACCTGTGCCATACACACCCGTCAAGGCAGCGGCCACAGCCCCATAAGCAGGCCCTACGGCACCGGTAGCAAAATCCGCCAGCGGATTGGCCGTGGCTGTTGTGGTAAACACCCCCACCACCCCACTGCCCGAAACTCCGAGCGGCACGGCCGATACCCAAGCGATGGCCAGTCCGACCCCGGTGGTGGCATTGACGCCCGCGAGTTGAATCTGAGGGATTGAAATCAGCAGACCAACCGTTCCAGTCGCAAATACCATGCCGCCTGTGGCATCGACCTCGTTGGAAAGCGAGCCCACTGCGCCTGAGGCTGCGGGTCCAGCGATGATCCCACCCGCATCAATGCGGCCAAACGGTATCCCAACCGCACCCGACCCGGCAACTCCCGTATCGACAAGACTGAGGACAGTGGTCTCTACACCGACCACACCCAGACTGGATACCCCAGTCAGCACACTGGTTTGCAGACCGGCTGGGGCACCGACAAAGCCCGCGCCAAAATCACCGATCACATTTGGCTGGACAGCCGGAACTCCGATGCCTGGGGTGCCGGTGGCAAAGACCCCACCCACAATGATGCTGAGGGCCACAGAGAGGGCGCCAGGAGCCGCGAGCGCGTTCACCCCACCGACATTCGGCGCGACACTCGGCACGCCGCTGGCGACCGCTCCCAGGGCCGCTATGCCGGTGTCTGTGGCGAACCCAGACAGGGCGAATCCCCCTGGCGCCGAAATGCCGCTCGCGCCGGGCAATGCCCCTGTGCTGAGAGCCGAAGTTTCGGTCGTTACCTGACCTGATGCAAAAACCCCGACCGGGAACGACGATGGGCCAGGGATCGGTATCCCCACGATGCCGATCGCGCTATCGCCCTGCACCCCGATCAGGAAGAATGTCGTGGGGAGACCCACCGCGCCGGAGGCAAAGACACCAGTCGGCTGGCCGGTCTGAATATCCGAAAGCTGACCTGGAACGCCGGTCGCGATAGCATTGCCCAAGGTGAGCGCCGCAACGGAGGGGATAAGCAGCCCCACAGCACCGGTCGCCACATCCCCCACCATTCCAAACGTGAAGGTGAAGGTCGAGACCCCGACAGCGCCAGTTGAAAACACCCCGAGTGGGAAGGCGAATACAGAACCGATCGGGGTGCCAGTCGCTGCAACCGCGTTTTGTCCGGCAATCGCAATATTGAACTGGGTCGTGGCGATGCCGGGCGAAGCAGTGCCATAAACGCCAATCGTTCCATCGGTAAAACTAATCGCGAAGGCACCGACCGCATTGGAGGCGAATACACCAGCCGGAGTAGCGGAAACTTTCGCGATGGCGAGACCCACGGCTCCGGAGGCGCTCACGCCGACACTCGAAGTTGCCGCATCCACCCGTGTCGAGGTGGTACCGACCGACCCGTTATCCGCCGAACCCGATGCGCCAAACAACATGCCAGCTTGCACAAAGCCGCTAAACGCACTGCCAAACAGGCCCGTGATGACGCCCGTGAATACCGAGGTCAGGGCCGAGGTTTCCGATTGCAGTTCGGCCGACGAAAGCACACGCGGCCAGTAGCGCATCCGCTGGATATGGCCGTCGAGGGCAAAGCTCCCGGTATTGCTCTGCGCGCCGATATCCAATGTGGTGATCGTCGGAACTGCGACCCCGGCACCACTGCCATTCACGCCAGCTACGCTATAGGCCACTGTCGAAGCGGAATAGCTGAACGCCGCAGGGATGGTGCCGCTTAACGGGACGACATTGTTGGCTGAATAAAGGCCGGACGCCCCGGACACTTCAAACGCCACCCGAGCCGTCGCGCCGATATAGGCATTGATGACTGGCGTGCCATTGTTATTCAGCGAGAAGAACATGTAATTGCTGTCGGACAGCGTGGCGTCTTCAAACGTGACCTGTGACGCAAACGAGCCGACTGCACTATTGAACCAGCCACTAACCGGCATGGAAAGCGAATCAAAGCCTCGGATCGCGACGCCGGGCGAGCCAGCCGGAGGCAGAATGGCCGAGGTGACGAACGGACCGATTTCGATCTGCGGCTCAGCGATATCCAACGTGAAGTCATACGCTGTGTTGGCCGTTGTATAGATGATAATCCCGGCACTTGGCAGATGGAACGGAGACGACCCACTGGCAGGCGTGGTTTGGGTATTCGTATAGCGGGTCAGGGTCGAGGTCAATGCGGCGCCGGTCGAAGGCTGGCTGTCAACCACCACCGCATTCAGATTATTGAATAGCTGGCCCCAAAACAGCGTGCTCAAGCCGCTCAGTGATCCAGCATGGAGCGCCATGTAGAGACTCTGCGTATAGGTGGCAGAGTATCCAAGACCACTGAGAATGGCACCGCTGTTTTCGAAGTAGACCAACGTCACACTGTTCGAGGCGCTGGTCGTGCCAAAAAACCGGACACGAAAGCAATTGATCCCGTTGATCGTGACCGTGCCCAGGACTTGCTGGGTCAGCCCCGGAGAGATGCCAATACCCCAGTCGGTTGGAATCGTTCCCGGCGTCCCTGCGACGATCCCTTCGGCGCGCGGGTTTCTGATGTAGTTGGTGCGGGTTTCTTCGACCAGCAGCCCTTGCAGGAGCAATGTCGTGGGATTGTAATCGAAACGCGGAACGTTCGCGCCCGCTGTTTGCTGCGTCCCGGTGAGATCGAAATAGGTCGCTGTCGCGCCAGTGCGCGCGAACCCGATCCTCGGATCGAGCAAGCCGGACAGAAAGTTGAAATCAAGCGTCGTGTCGGTCGAACTGGCGAGCGCGGACACGCCCGAAATGATTCCGCTCGGCACGAGCGTCAACGAACCGATTGCGGAGGTGGCGGAGGCTCCGGCAAGCGTGCCGGTGGCAATGCTCAGCGTCTCACTGGTGGCATCACCACTCAGCAGAAGCTGAGAGGTCGGGAGGACACGCGGCCAGTAGCGCAAGCGCCGCACATAGCCATTGAGATAGTTACCGGTTCCGCACGAGCCGACCGTCAAGCGGGTCAGCAACCCGGCGACATTATGCGCAGGGATGGCCGTAAAGCCTGCAACCCCGTTCAATGCCGAGTACATGGTAGACGCATTGACCACGAAACCGGCTTTATTGGATACGCCGATATTGGATGTGCCAAGCGTGCCAGCCGCATCGGTAATATTGCTGCTATAGAAATCCCCCGCCACAACGATCGCGCTGCTCGGGTTCACGTTCATAGCAAACCGATTATTAAAGGTCCCATCATCGAGTTCGAACAAACCGGCATAGCCAGTATCAGTCGCGGTGGCCTTGATGAATTCGACCTCGACGGAAGTTGCCGCCGAACTATACCAGCCCGTGGTAGGCATGCTCACAAGCTCGGCTGCACGCGACGATGCCGCAGGCGACCCCGCTGTTGGTAGGATCAGCGAAGTCGGGAATAGCCCTAGTTCAAGTTGCGGACCGGCACACCGCAGGGTGAAATCGAGCGCCAGTCCCGAGGTGACACCCAGCAGGAGGTAGGTATAAATCGTCGCCGTGGTGGCCGATTGTAGCGTCCGCGTGGCCGATACGCGCTGGCTGGTCAGACCGACATTGGTCGGCGTCGCCACACTATAGGACTGACCTGAAAGGAAAGTCCCGCCCGAATTGTTTTCCGCAAACACCAATCCGGGCGGGCTGACATTGGTCCAGGCGCCATTGACCAGCCGCAGATACATCGAAATGGTCCAGTTTTGACCAACTGATGCCGGAGTGGTGAAGAAGCCTTCATTGAAGATGTTGATGACGCCCGTAACCGATGGCGTGCCATAGAAACGGACATCACAGAAGGGCAGTCCGTTTTCGACGCCAGTGGCAATGACCTGGGTAGACAGGCCAGTCGCCTGAAATAGCTGCCAATAGGTTGGGGCCGTTCCCGGTGAGCCGACAACGGCGCCTTCTGCCCGTGGGTTGCGAATTTGGTTCGATCTGGCTTCTTCGACCAACAGCCCGAGCGGCGCCGCGCCTGTGGTGACCACACTACCAGAAGTCGGAACGAAGGTGTTTGCCGCAGCGAATTGCTCCACTTGGGGTGCAGCGAGCCGGAGCGTAATATCGATCGCATCGCCCGAGCCGTGTAAGCAGTTAAAGAAGAAACGCGGCTGCAAATAAGCCACGGTTACATCTGAGGTGATTCCTGTTGCTGTATAGCGGGTCAGCGTGCTCGTGATGCCGATGTAGATGCCGATGGCTCCGCTTCCATAGCCGCCACTGCTGGTCACATCCCAGAGGAAAATGCCAGTGGCGGCCACATTGGTGGTTGATCCACCCACCATCGCGGCATAACAACTCATAGTCCATGTTTCGCCCATGGCCGCTGGTATTCCGGTCGCGGTATCCAGGAACACGCTTTCAAATTGGCCCGTCGCGGTCCCGAAGAATCGGATGTCGATATATCGCAGACCGTTGATCGTCCCGGTCCCGATAACCTGTTGGGACAGACCGATGGGCAGCGTGGACCAGTTGTTGGGCAGCGTGCCGGGAGTTCCGCTAACTGCACCAATATTTGTCGAGTTGCGAATCCAGTTGGTAACGACAGACGAAGCGATCGAGCCGGACGTCAGAACCAAGTTGCCGACCAAAGCGGCGAGTTCGAATTGCGGGGCCGCGATCCGAACGGTGAAATTATAGCTGACCCCATTGCTGTAGTAGATATACAGGCCGGTCCAGACAAACGCGCAGGCTGCATTAGTCGTGGTGTAGGTGGCCGAATAGCGTTGCAAGGAACTGGTGGGTGTGATGTTCGGCGTGGACCCCTGGGCCAGGAACGAGCCGCTGCTGTTTACCTCGGCTACGATAAACGCCGATCCCGAGGGAAGCGCCCCGCTGATCAGTTGCAGATAAGCCGAACTGGTCCAGGTCTGGCCGATCGCTGCTGCAATGAAAGTGCTGGTCTCGTAACTGATATTGACGGTCGCGGTCGCGGTCGCAGTTCCGACATAGCTAACATCAATATAGGGCAGGCCGTTCGTGGTGCCCGAACCGATGATCGTTGCCGTCAAACCAGTGGCAGTTGCCGGAATGAACCAGTTGGTTGGTGCGGTTCCTGGGGTGCCTGCTACGGCCCCGACCATGCTTGAATTGCGCAGCCAGTTGGTGACGTTGCCCGCGTTATAGCCGTAATCGATACGGGCAGTGTTGGATGCCGCTGTTTGTAATGTGCCGGTCGAGTCGAAATAGGTGGCATTCGAAGCACGGGTGGTGGTGAGGCGTGAATCCACCCCGCTTGTGATGAAGTTTAGATCGAGTGCGGTATCCGTTACGCTGCCGGTGGCATACAGCCCGGCAAGCGTCTCTGTTTCAACAGGAACAAACGCACCGATCGCGCCTGTGGCAGATATCCCGGCTACACTGAGAAAATCAGAGGCAGCATAGGACTGTGAACCGTATGGAGCGGTGCCGTACATGGCGGCTTAAATCTTTGCTTCGATCATAATTTGGGGCGTACTCGTTTCCTTCTGGTATTTACCCAGCATGACAGAAAAGCCCCGAGGTCTTTAGCCTCGGGGCTGAATGACTAGCTCATAAGTCTGGGGTTTCAGGTGTCGTCTTCGACCAGGAACAGAAAGATCGAATTTATCGCGTCGTCCGATAGGGTCTCGGGCAATGCGGGCCACTGAGCCATCGGCAGCCTGCGCAAGGCGAACTCTTGTTCCTCACGGCCCAACACCTCGATGCGCTTGGTGCGCTCTTGGATGATCTGGCCGATGGTGGGATAAGCGGCGCGCAGCTTGGCCTCGATGGGCGGCAACTTCTTGGCCAAATTGTCGATCACATAGGCATTGTTTTCGATCAGCGGCTGGCCGGTCGAATCTTTCACCGCGATCTCCTCCAAGGCGGCGATGCGTTCCTGCTCAAACTTGGCAAGCAACGTATTATCCGCCTCGTCTTCCGGTGTTTTCAACGCCGCTTGATAGGTTTCTTCAGCGGTTTCCAAGACCCGGCGATTATGGGCTAACAGATAGCCAAACCGAATTTGCCGCGCGATCGGCAGGGTTTGCAAGGTCTTGATCGTTTGTAGTAATTGCAGGGCTTCCGAAATATACATGCTCTCTCCTGGACTTTAAACGCGGTTATTTATCATGATCTTTAACTGCCCTTTGGACCTACAAGGCGATCATCTTAGAGGTCCGCACTGGCGTTGTAGGTAATGTTAAGGGAGTAGGTGCCGATCGCGGTGACAAGACCAAAGGCTGCGATTAACCAGTTGTTTACTTGGAACGTGAAGGTGTTGCAGTTATTGTAGACTGACGATGTAACCGCGACGGTGGGGATGGCGCGCATTGTGCGCGGGTACGTGCTTGATGCAATGATACCAGCACCAGCGGCCCCATAACCCGAAACATAAATCTGCCCTAACGCGTAGAAATATTGGCATCGCAACAATTCGTCGTCGGTACTGCGCGATTCAAGCGCAGTCACGGTTGAGCCGATTTCGAGTTGTAGTCCCCAGAAGTCGAAGGTGCCGGACTGCACGCCGACGCCAAGTTGTGAGGCAAAGGTGCTGCCCGAGGATAACCCGATCCCGACCACCAGAGAACTATCATTGTTCGTCCCGAACGTCTCGCCTGACGTGCTCGGCACCGTGAAGGAGCACGAATAACGCGTCCAGGTAGTGGTTACCGCGAATGTGTGTGGTGCGATCACGACGCCTGTAGACGGCGACCCTCCTGTGCCGAAAAGCTGTGCCAGATAGACGCCGACATTCAGGGCCGCGCTACCTTTCGCCCAGAAGCTGAATGTGACGGTCTTGTTCGAGGTGCGCTTTGCATCAAGAGTATTTTGAACGATCTGGGTGTAGTTACCTGCCGAAGCCCCGCCGGTGACGACCACTTGCAGGGACGCTGCGGCGCTTTCGTCACCAACAATGGTAGCTGGGGGCAATGAAATGACGGAGGCTGAAAAGGTATCACCAACAACGGACATCTGCCAACGATCGGCGGTGTAATAACCCGTGACCGTCCATGGTCCGGTGCCGCGCTGCTGAACATTTATGCGGCCATTAAGTAGGATGTTGCGGCCATAATTCTCGGCTGCCCCGGTCGTCAGAGTCGTCAGAGCCGTTGTGACGTTTGCAGCAGTTTGATATCCAGCCGGATTGGTTTGCAGATAATACGTACTAGCTGCTGTGGCAGTGGTCAGATATGAGCCAAGGGTACTCGTGACGTTCGCGGCTGTTTGATAACCACTCGGATTGGTCTGCAGATAATACGTACCGGCGGCAGAGGCCGTGGTCAGATATGATCCAAGGGTACTCGTGACATTTGCGGCAGTCTGATAACCCGACGGATTGGTTGCATTATACGGCGTAAATCCCAGGGCTGTTATCACATTACCAGATGTAATGCTGCTGATATAACCACTCGGATTAGTCTGGAGATAATACGTACTAGCCGCTGTGGCAGTCGTCAGATAGGCCGACAAAGCGGATGATAAGGCATAAGGCGAGAGCAGATTGGTAAAGCCAGTACCCGAGACTATGCCCGAAGCCGAAAGCGTGGTGAACGCGCCCGTCGAGGGTGTGGCGCCGATCGGCGTGTTGGTGATGCCACCCAGGTTCATGACACCGGCATCGGTGAGCCCCACGATGACGGAATAGGCGCTGCTCATGATCTGGAAAGTGCCGCCAGCGGCGCGGAGATACTTGTTCGGCGTGGTCGATCCATTACCGAAAAGCGCAATGTTGACGCCGCTCGCGCTGTTGACCGCTGAAACGATCAGGCTTCCTGAAGAATTGGTCGAGGAATCGGTGATGTCGATTGGACTGGAGTTAACTTGGCCATTTAGATTGATTGCCGTTGCGGTGACAGTAAAATCATACACCCCGATCGACACGGTTGAGCTTCCAACCCCTGGATCGGTCTGTCCCAACGTGCCTGCGTTCGCCCACGCACCTTGAATGCTGGTCGTTACCACGTAGGTCGAATAAGCGCCTGTGTTGGATGACAGTGAAACATACAGTTTGTAGTTGGTGGCCGCTGTGCCTGCCGCGTTACCGACCCACTTGACGTTAACTAGGGCCAAGCCGTGTCCGTATTGATTCCAATGGCAATCACCCGCGAAACCATTGGCATCGACAGACGCACCATTGCTGGTCTTGAAGAAAATGGTGGCTTCGGTGTTTTGCGTGTAGTTCGCGTTGTAACCATTCGACAGGGTGAAACGCAGCAGGATATGATCACCAGTTCCATTAGTGATCGGGGTATAAGTCCCGAGCAGCACCCATTGCGCGGAGCCAGATGTGCCAGGGACTTGGTAGGCTTGCTGATAGGGCGAGAGCAGCGCCGTGAAACCGGCCCCGGATACTGTGGAAGAAGCCGAAAGCGTAGTGAATGAGCCGGTGCTGCCAGAGATCGGGGATGACGTGATGCCGTTCGCCATCGTTACCAAACCGCTGGCACGGCTGATCAGAAGCGGCTGCGAGAGATATGCGGCGGAGTCCGAAAATGCCTGAAGATACCAGTTCGATCCGGCGTTGCTGCCGGACTCGGTTTCAGCGTCGCAGCCAAAGACCCAGCGACTTGATCCACCAGTTGTCACGTAAACGTCGCGCGCTGTGCTGGCCCCACCGTTAATCGTGAAGCGGCCTGTGGTGGTCAGATAGCCGCCGACGGTTGTCGCACCAGAAAGCGTGGTCGTGCCGCTGACCGTCAACCCGTTGTTGATACTGGTCAACCCGCTGGAACGAGTGATCGACAAAGGCGAGGCGATATACGCACCGCCATCGCCAAACGCTGTAATATTAAAGGTTGCACCCGCGTTCGATCCGCTTTCGGCGTCATTGCCGACGCCCATTTCCCAGCGTACGACATTGGCTGTGGCGAACTCCAGCATCCGGTAGCCGCCAGCGGTGTTGTTGAGGACGATCGGCACACCGACACCAGTGATGGTGATCGCCCCAGTGAACGTGGCGCCTGCCAGAGGCGCATAAGGCGAGAGCAGATTAGTGAAGCCAGCACCAGAAACGGTACCAGTGGCCGAGAGCGTAGTGGCACTGATCGCAGTCCCAGTGATACCTGCGCCGTAAACCGTCAGCCCATCGCTGATTGCGATCAATCCAGTCGATCGCGTAATGACAAATGGCGTATCGATATAGACCCCCGCATCGGTAAACCGCTCAATGAAGAAATCAGAGCCAACATTGCTCCCACCTTCAGCCGTGTTCGAAGTGGCAACAAACCAGCGTTGCAAACCAGCGGTATCGAACGAAATGACGCGTTGCGTCGCCGCCGCCCCGTTGATCGTCAGAAAGGGATTTGATGCCGTGTTTGAGCCAACTGTGAGATTTCCCGAGCTAGAAAGCGTCCCAATGACGCTCACACCAGTGCTGCTAATCGTTTCTATAGAAGTTCCGTTGAGGACGAAATTATGCGCCGCGCCACTTCCCACAACATAGTTCAGCGTGTTGGAAGTGATATTGAAACCGTACGTGCCGCCCCAGAGATTGATGTGTTTGGACAGGTCGGTATTCGAGGCGCCGACTAATGAACCAAAGGAGATGCCGTTGATGATCGCGATACCGGCGTTCGCATACAGAATTTGGGGAAAGCTGACACAGCTAGTCGCCCGGTTGATCGACAGGCAATTGAGATTGTAGGCCCCCGCGTCGGTGAAAGAGCCGATGAAGAAATTGCATCCGGCATTGCTACCCGATTCAGTCGTGGTGTCCGTGAAAATGGCCCACCGGCTTAAGCCAGCGGTCTGGAAGACGATATTGCGGGGCATCGCGGCGGCAGCATCGATATACAGATAAGGGTTCGTCGCGGTATTTGAGCCAACTGTGATATTGCCACTCGTACTCAGCGAGCCGGTTAGTGAAGTCGTGCCTGCCACCGAGAAAGTGCCACTGACCGCATAACCTGTCGTGCCGTTTTCGGTTTCAAGTGCGAGAACCCCGCCAGCACCACCAAAACCAATGTAGCCTTGCCGCACACCTGCCGGATTGAAAAACGAAATATAGCCGGTCGCGCTCGTGGACCCATTGTAAAGACCGACCGAACCGTTTCCCGTATACGCGGCCGAGACCGTCAGGCCAGTGATCGTGCCACTGACATTCAGCGCATTCGTTATACTGGCATTGCCCCCGGTGACACTGATCCCGTTCGGGAACGTCATCAATCCGGTCTGTGAAGCACTAAATGCCTGTACCGCTGCAAGTGTCGCCCCAGCGGTTCCAGACGGCGCCACATTCAGGCTGACAACATCAGTGGTTAATCCATCAGCCCGGAAATACCATGCGAAACCAGTCGCCAAATAAACGAAACTGGATGTATAAGCCGTGTTACTGCTCAGATACGACCCGGCCGTGCCGATATTGATTGTGCCCTGAGAGGCGGTGTTCGACACACCCAGTAGCAACTGACCAGAGGCCGTTAACAAGCCACTGACAGTCAGACCATTACTGACGGACAGATTACCGCCAGTGACGCTTAGGCCGTTCGCCATCGCCACCAGCCCACTCGCACGGGTGATATAGAGCGGGGTCGAAAGATAGGCGCCAGCATCGGAAAAGGCGTTGATGCCGAAACCTGATCCGGCGTTGCTACCGGCCTCAGTTTGATTATCGCTATAGACCGACCAACGCCCCAAGCCGCCTGTGTAGAACTGGATAATCTTGTAATCACCCGCCAGCGCATTCAGATACAAACCTGCATAGATCGCGGTATTGGTGCCGATCGACATATTGCCGGTGCTATTGAGCGTCCCGCTAACGGTTACTGCACCGGAGGCGATCGATAAGACAGCCGTTCCGGCGATGTTGAAGTAGTGCTGCGAGCCAGTGGGAACGGTATAGTTCAGTGCGGACGAAGTGACATTGAAACCAAAAGTGGTTCCCCACAGAGCAATGCCATGACTGAGATCAGTGGTGGATGCCCCGGCTGTTGAGCCAAGGCTAAGGCCATCGTTGATAAAGACCGAGCCAGTGGCACGACTAATTGAGAATACAGCCCCGTTCGAGACCCCGGCATCCGTAAACGAGTAAATCGAGAAATTACTTCCCGCATTCGAACCTGTTTCTGCTGTAGTATCAGCCCCGAACAACCAACGAGCCGCACCAGCAGTATAAGCGGAAACGGTCCTGAAGTTACCGGCGGTCGCATTGAGCGCGATCGAAGCTGTCGTGCTGGTGGCTGTTCCGACGAACAGGCTGCCGCTATTGGTAGCGAGAGCGCCTGTCACCGTAAACGCCCCTACACCGGTCAATGTGCCAATTACCGAAGTGCCTGCGTACCATTGGAACTGCGTGCTGCTATTGGGTACGCTCTGCCACATCGTGCTGCCAGACATGCCGAGCGCAAAATCAGCCGTGGTGCTGGTCAGTTGGTCGTAGAGGACAATTTTCGTTCCAGCAGATCGGGTTGTATAGGTCGGCGCGGCAATAGGAGTGGTGCCGAAATATATGAGATTTGAAACGAGATTCAGATAGCCATTTACATCGACCGAGAAACGCTGCGTCACACCCTGATAGAAATTGAGCGGGGCACTCGTGGTGGCGGAGCCGATGATGAAGCCTTGAGACACCCCGGCGCCGCAAGTCAACTGCATCAGGCTCGATCCCGAGCCACTTTCCGTTATCGTCCACAGACCATAGGAGTTGGATGTGCCAGTCGATATTTCCATCCGGCTCTGGGTACTCGCCGTGGTGTTGGGGTTGGACTGGCTAACTTGCCCGATGCCGCTTGAGATGGCATGAACCGAGTTGATATCGCCCGCTGTGGTGTTGATGGTGCCCGCACTGGTCACTGTCCCAGTGAAACTCGGACTGGCAAGCGGCGCTAAATTGGTGATCGTCGAAGCGGTCGGAACAATCGAGACAAACGCATTGCCGGACAGACTGAGCAATGAGCCGGTCGAACTGGAGCGCAGCACGCGAGTCAGAGTCGTTCCTGAACTGGTATAAACACCCGTGCCGATCTCCCACGCATTCGATACGTCTGAGATGAGATATTCAACCGTGTTGCCGTTGACGATGCCTGCCACTGCAAAGGTCTGGTAACCAGCAATCGCCGATCCCAGCGTTATCGTTCCACTTCCCGTGGTGGCAGTCGTCATTGACGCGCGATCAACGTAAACGGTCATCTAAAATATGTCCCTCGGGATAAGAATAGTATTTACCCGAGGGGTCAAAATCGGTCGATCCTCATCCGGTGAATTTCCCGCACGCCGTCAAAAAACCCCTGTTAGTCAAACGAAAGCGCTGCTATGAAGGTCCCATGAACAAGAAAACACCTGTCCCATCCTATGAGGTTCTCTACGGGCATCGCGCGGTCTGGGTGAACAACGCGAGCGGGTGTCTGGGCCGCTTTGGGGTATTTGGCATTGATGTGCACCGCACGATCGAGGAACAGTCCCTGGGTCACGCGCCATGTCTCTATTGCACCCATGCCACGGTCACCTTGGATGATTGGCGGCGGTTCAAGGCCGCCATGCTGGAATTCCATCACATCGATCTGTCTGATCAGCCAGCCCCGGTCTGGCTGGGGTGATCGCGACCGGCCTCGATGATCTGTTCCACCACACTGATGAATTCGTCGCGGTCGGTTTTTTCGAAGCTGCTCCAATGCGGCACCGAGCGGGGCCACCAATGATTGTGCCTGCCCAGTTCAAACAGTTTATCCGCTGCACGGGCAATCCCATCTTGATGGGTCATTCTTCCCGGCGTAAGGCGTTGCCACCAGTTGAGCATGGGCTGTCTCCTACCTGACGATCATGAGTGTCCTTGGTTTCACCTGATGATTTATCAAAACCAGCGGGATCGCCCTCCAACCTCACTAAGAAGCAGAAAATCCCAGCCCGGCATTTGACCCATATGCTGGGAAAACCGCCTCGGTTCCGTTCGACCTGATGTAGGCAGATTGCGCAGCCTAAATAGGCGCAACGATCGGGCGCAACATTGTGTATATCAATCTCTCATCCACGACCAAACTGAATCGGGCTGCGGTGATCAACACGGCAATCGCAAACGGCCTGCTCCAGGTCTACAGCGGCAGCCCACCCTCCAGCCCGGACTATCCCCCCACCGGCACCCTCCTGGCCACCCTAAACCTGCCTACACCGGCCGCAACAGCCGTTTATTCGGTGCAGCAGGCAACGGTCAATAATGCAGGCATGTATGGAACCGATGGTCAGGCATTGCTCACAGGGACGACAGGAACCGGCGTGTTCTGCCAAGTCAATGTCCAGATTCTTATGGGGATCATCGTATCGATTCTCTCGATTGCCCTGGCTGGGGCCTATACCGTAATCCCGATCGATATCACCAATGAGCCGGTCACCGGCAGCAGCCTTCAAGGCGCCACACTGGCCCTGGTGATGACCGGACAACTCATCTTCAATCCGATCCCGCAAAGCACCATTCTCGTCACCGGCATTGCCGGATACGCGCGCATCACCGATCCCACCGGGCTGATCGGTATCATGGACCTGGATATCGATATCGCTCAGCCGTTCGGCACCCCCAACCCCTCCGTGGTGGTCAATACCACGAGCTTGGTCGCAGGCGGCCCGATCAGCGTTTTGACAGATGTTTTAGTCGAGGCTTAGCGCCTTTTCGTCACCTTGACCTTCTCGCGCCTCATATTGCGCAGCTTGGACGACAACACCACGATCTCGGTCTCGTTACGCCGGAGCAAATAGGCCAACACATCCGCCTTGGCTACCTCGGCCGTGGCGAAAAAATAGTGCGCTGATCTGACATAGCGATTACCAAACCAGTGCGCGGTCCGTGGGGTCAGGGTCCAGGACATGCCTCGCACATTGGACGCCGGGGTGGTCCCCCGGTAGATCGTCAAGGTCTCGGGCATCGCCGCAAAGGCCGCCCGTTCTTCTTCGTCCATGACGCACTCACGCGCAGGCCGCTTGCTGGACCAAAACTTTTTCCAGAGACCGATATTCTGATTGATGTTCTCCGAATCGGTCCAGATGCCGGACAACGTCTCCCAGTATTCCTCATCATCCATGTGTGCCGCAACATGGCCAAACGCTTCCAACCGGTAGGGCCGCTCATACAGGTGAATGTATTTGACCCAATTCCGTTCTTGGAGTGCGGTGTCAAGCTGTTTCGAGATATGTTCGAAACGCGCATTGGCCATCACGGCTTCATGCGATGAGGCTGAATAAGGCACCATGTAGACCAGCGGATGGCGCAGCACGGGAAACGCCGTGTAGCCGAGATAGGCCCGCAATTCAGGATAAAGCAAATTCCGATCGCCATCGGTCAACGCTGATCCCGTGGCGATCTGCAACAACTGGCGTTCTACCATCGCCACGAGCGTCTTGATCAGGGACTTATGGACGAAACTGAGGACCTGGGCCGGGCCGATCTCCAATCCCAGCTTGGTGCCGTGCTCGGTCAGCTTCCAGGTCGAAAAATTCTCAGTGATGTCGATCCGGCCGACCGCCTCGCCATTCACACAGAGTTCTTCGACGGTGGCGTCACGCTGTTCTATGGTCACACTCACAGTGGACAGATCGTCCGGCATCATCCCGTCCTCTTTGCGAAGATTTCGTTCATGCGCTGCTCGGATGGCTGCGCCATTTTGACGCCACCGGTCATCACCACGTCATGGAACCGCAGCGGGAAGCGATAAAAGCGCTTGCCATGGATGCTATACGCGGTCTCCACCGTGTTGGTGACAGCGAACGACGCGCCGTCCTTGAAGGACAGATGAAAGTTGCCTTCCAGCCGGACCATGCTGAAATGATAGCCGATGATCTCGATGGCGACAAAATCACCTTTGGCTTCGACGACTGAGTCAAGCTTCTTCAGGTTTTTGATCAGGAACTGATCGCGGACGTAATCGACTTCCCGCTTGGCGATCTTTCGGAGTCGTGCGTCCAACTTGTCGGCTGGCACATCATCAACTTCGCGCAGCAGCCTCAGCGCCTGCATGTGGGCACCGTCCTTGTGATAGGCGCGAGAGATATCATAGCTGCGCGCTGTGGGTTTGGCTGCGACGAACTCGGCGGCAAAGGTATTAAACTCAGCCACCATCTCATGGTAGGCCGCCACGGTTTGGTCGAACATCCGCTGGTAGGCCGCGTCGGTCACCTGCATCAGCGCCTTCTGGACCAGGGCAACGGCATCATTGCCTGCGCGCGGAGCCAGATATTTCATCTGCACGTCTTCGGCAGGCTTCGGCTGACGCTTCACCGCGAGCGGCTTCAGCGCCATCATCAACTCGGCAATCGGCAGCACCTCGGTCAGAAACGTCCGCTCGGTTTCATCGGTGGTCTTCTTCAGACGACCGGCCATCTGGTGCATGTAGATCAGCCCCATCCAGTCCGTCCCTTGTGGCCTAGCGTGATTCACAACGTCGCGGGCTTCGTCGAGCCGATTGCCGATGGTGAACATCAATTCCTTGAATGCCGCGTTCGGGATCGACCCGGCCGCCAGAGCATCGATCGCGGTTTGGATGGTCTCCCGAAATTTGGCGATCCCGCGCCGAACCACGATCGGGCGACTGGCCAGCAGGCTGGCTACGTAATCGGTGGCGGTTTGAATGGTCGGCATAGCGGATGTCCTTGTTCGAGGCCCCTTCATACCACCAAAACAGGCTTTGTCAACCGATAATCGATCGGAAAGAGAATATGTCTACACGTGAACTACCCCCGCCCTAAAGAGGCGGGGGCTTCCAAGACCATATTGTCTTGGAACTTTTCACGCTTCAACGATACATGTCTAGATATGTCAATTGCCATATCCCCGACAGAGGTATCTCCCCGTGCGTAGATTCGGGCGGTCCCCGCCCTATTCATCTCTCTCATCGCCCATAGTTTCAGATTAATCGCCGCATTCGCATCCCGATCCATTACGAAATCACATGTTTCGCACTCAAAGGTTCTTTGATTGAGTGGCATATCCTGCTTGTGTCCGCATGACGAACAGCACTTCGTACTCGGGTGAAAGCGATCTACCAGCAATACCTTGCCGCCTCTGGTGGCAAGTTTGTATGAAAGGCGCAATGCGTGTCGATTAGTTCGTGGGCTATTATGTCCTACATGCAACAAATGCCTACGGTTATTTCGATATGACGCGATGATTCTGCTCAGCGAAGCGCATTATGTCGCGACAAGCAATGTCCTGTATAAATAAAACCAAAGCGAAGGAATTTTCATGTCTAAGATTCTTGTTACTAACAATGGGCCTCACCCCCCCGAGAAGTGGGCGATGACCAGCGCCGAAGAGATTTTCCCGATGCAGGATGCAGCGTTGACCGGCGAGCATCTGATTGCCGCGCAACGCTTTCAACTTGATTTGGCGGAACTGCTTGAAGATCACCATGGCAATGTCCAGACGGGCGAGAAAGATTCGCTAACAAGCCATGATGATCATTGTGACAGTGCCCTCGATGTCGAACACCATGTCAAGGCGGCTCTGGCAGCCGTGGTGGAAAAGTCCAAGGGAACTGCGTGGGAAGCGCATTTCGCCAAGCCGGATGTCCAGGCGGCCGTTTCGAAGGTGCTGGATAGTCATTTCAAGTCATCGGCGCATATCGAGCGTCTCTGGCATGCCGACAAGAATCCCAACAATGGGGCGGCTCGAACCTACAAGAGCACACACTAATAAACTCGTTTCTAGAAAGGACACCCCATGGCAGGCGTAACTAGCGGCATGGCACAGACTTTTAAGGCTGAAATTTTGCAGGGTGGTCACTGCTTCAACGGCACAGTTACAACTGTTTGCACCACGATAAACAATAGCACAGCGATCACCGCAATCACCTCAGGCTCCGGTATTTCTGTCGGCATGGGCATCAGCGGCACTGGGATTCCGACCAATGCAGTGGTGGCCGCCATCGTGTCCGCCTCGGCAGTGAC
>Ga0302320_10009764_pt1 | contig 20554 bp, 14 predicted proteins | sample Bog_T0_3_FD_202130 | JGI IMG/M metagenome (GOLD analysis project Ga0302320, IMG submission 202130) | Peat permafrost microbial communities from Stordalen Mire near Abisko, Sweden - Bog_T0_3 | ecosystem: Environmental > Terrestrial > Soil > Wetlands > Peat | place: Sweden: Abisko, Stordalen Mire...
GCTGAACACTGCGGCCTATGGCGAGATTATTATGTCCCGTCGCGACGATCAGGTTCGCCCAGGTAATGCCGCCTTCTTCATTCACTTTGTAGTGGTGAATCAGCGTGCCCCGCGGCGCCTCGATCATTCCCACTCCTTCCAGGGAATTCACGCCTCCAGTAGCTCGAACCTGCTTTTCGAGAATCTGCGGATCAGCCAGCAGCAACTCGATCTTCTCCAGCGCATGCACGATCTCAATGAGTCGCGCATAGTGGTAGAGGAATGCGCTGTGCGCCGGCGACCCAAAACGCTGGTGGAATTCCACGAACTCAGCATCTGCTAGCGGCGTGCCACACTGGTCGGCCACATTCATTCTGGCCAGCGGACCGACCCGATAGGTGCCTTCGGGAAATCCCTGCGGCTTGAAATACGGGGCTTTCAAGTAAGAGTCCCGCAGGCTCGCTTCGGCGATCCAATCGGCATATTCCTCTGCCGCGATCGCATCCTCAACGATCTCTCCGCTCCGGCTGCGGAACCGCAGCTCTCCGTCGTAAAACTGCAAATTTCCTTTTCGGTCAACCAGTCCGGCGTGCATGGTGGGCGCGGAACCGAAACATTCGATCTCGTCCTTATAATTGTCCAGCGCCTTCTTAAAGAAGCTTAGGGTGCGATCTGCAATCGCTTTGGCGGAAGGCAGATCGCAAAGAATGCGGTCGCGCACTGCGCCCGACAGCGGACTAGCCACCCCTCCGGGTACGATCCACGAGGGATGTATTCTTTCCTGAGCCAGGCCCTCAATGATCTGCAGTCCGAACTTGCGCAACTCAATGCCATCGCGTGCCATCTCCGGATGAGCCGCGATCACTCCCAGCACGTTCCGACTCGCCATCTCAGAGTCCATGCCGAGAAGTAAGTCCGGCGCCGACAAATAGAAGAAGCTCAAAGCATGGGACTGCACCATCTGCGCGCAGTGCGCCAACTCTCGCAGCTTCTTTGCCGCCGGCGGGATCCGCACCGCCATGATCGCGTCGCAAGCCTTCGAAGAAGCCAGCAGATGGCTGATCGGACAGATCCCGCAGATGCGCGAGGTGATCCCCGGCATCTCGTAGAACGGACGCCCCTCGGTGAACTTCTCGAAGCCTCGCACCTGGGTCACGTGGAACTCGGTCCCGGCGACCCGGCCGCTGTCGTCCAACTGAATGATGATCTTCGCGTGTCCTTCGATACGTGTCACCGGATCGATTGTGATGCGTTTCATCCCGCGCTCCTCATCCGAATTTCACCGCGTAGCCGGCCTCGCGTTTTTTCCCGTCCACCAGATCGGAAATCACTGCTGCGATTGTTTTCGCCGGTGGCGGACATCCCGGTAGACACATATCCACTTTCACGAACTCCCGCAGCGGTCGCGCCTGCTTCAACAGTGCAGGCACTCCGTCTGTCGGCACCACTTTGCCCTCTTGCGCCCCTTCCACATAGATCCGCTGCAGGAGTTTGTTTACCGGAATGGAATTTCGCATGGCCGGCACATTTCCCGTCACCGCGCAATCGCCCAGCGAGATCAGCAGGTGTGTTCGCTGCCGCACTTTCTGCAGTTTGTTGACATCGTCGTGCGAACTTACGGCCCCTTCTACCAGGGTCACATCCACATCTTCCGGGAACTCCTGTGCGTCGACCAGCGGCCCGTAGACCAGATCGATCTTCTGCGCCAGAGAGATGATTGCGGCGTCCATGTCGAGCAGCGACATGTGGCAACCGGAGCAACCGTCCAGCCACACCGTCGCCACCTTCACCTTCTTCATACCTGCACCTCTCTGCGCTCTACCAGCGAACTGATGTTGTCGGTCCGCTTCACCATCTCTTCGACCGCATAGCCTTTCTCCGCCAGCGCGCCCGTCGGGCAAGCCTGCACGCACTTTCCGCAATTGGTGCAACTACGCGAGTCGCCCCACCTCTGGTTCAGGTCACTCACAATCCTGGAGTGGATCCCTCGCGACGTCAGTTCCCAAACGTGTGCTCCTTCCAGATCCGCGCAGACGCGGACGCACCGGGTACACAGGATGCAGCGGTTATGATCGAGCACAAAGCGCGGATGCGACAGGTCGACCCCCAGCTTGGGGTAGTTGTAAGCGAAGCGCACCGTGCTGATCCCCATCGCGCTGGCCAGCGACTGCAATTCGCAACGGCCGTTCGAGACGCAGACGGCACACACGTGGTTGCGCTCCACAAACAACAATTCCAGAGAAATGCGACGGTCATGCGTCAGCCGCGCAGAAGTCGTGATGACCGACATGCCGTCTTGAATCGGCGTTGTGCACGCCTGGAACAGCCGGTCGGTTCCCGAAACCTCCACAATGCAAAGGCGGCACGCCCCCACCGGCGTCAGTCCTTCCAGATCGCAAAGCGTGGGAATGTACTTGCCATTCGCCTTCGCTGCCTGAAGGATCGTCTGGCCCTCCACCGCGTTGATCAGCTCGCCATCGATTCGGATTGACAATTTCTTCTTCGGCAAGGCCTCGCTCCTTCCTAGCTCACGTTCGCGACTTTTACATCACAGCGCAGACACCGGCAAGCTTCATCCAGCGTTTCCTCGTGCGTAAATCCCGTGACCACCTCGGCGTTCGATCGTACCCGCTCATTCGCGGCCAGGACGTGCCCGGTATGACGGTGGTTCGGGCTCGATTCTTCGGGCACTTGGTTGCCATAATCGATAAGGGGAAGGATCTTGGCCCAGCGCTCTGTTTCCATCAGCTGCAGATCGATGTTGCGAGCCGCTTGTTTGCCATACGCCATCGCGTTCGAAACGTTCGATGCGCCGGTAACCACGTCCCCACCCCCATAGAATCGTGGACGGCTGGTTTCCAGCGTGAACCGGTTTACTTCAATAGTCCCGCTTTCCTTCAGACTAAGTCCCGAAGCCCTGGCAAAATCAAGGTCGACATTCTCGCCCACTGCGAAGATGACGGAATCGCACTCATACCGCCGGATCTCGTCGGTCGAGATGGGTTTCCTTCGTCCCGATGCGTCGTATTCACCCAGACGTGTCTTCACGATCTCAATCGACTTCACCTTGCCCGCCGCGTCCCCAAGGACCCGGTGCGGCGTGGCCAGGAATACGAACTTCGCGCCTTCATCCTTGGCAGCTTGGGTTTCTTCTTCGATTGCAGGCATATCTTTGCGCTCGCGCCGGTAAAACACGGTGACCTCGGCGCCCTTGCGCAGCGCCGTGCGAGCCGAGTCGATCGCAGCATTCCCGCCGCCGATGATTGCCACCTTGCGGCCGATCGGCGACTCTTCGCCTCTCGCCGTCGCTTCCAGGAACGCCAGCGCCGGATAAACACCCTTCAGTTCCGTACCTGGCAGGTAGACCCAGGATTCTTTCCACGTTCCTATCGAAATGAAAACCGCATCGAAGCGGTCATCGAGATCGTTCAGCGGGATATCGAATCCGATGCGCGTGTTGAAGATGAATTTCACCCCGAGCTGCTCGATCAAATTGATTTCACGCTCCAGGGCGTTCTTGGGCAGGCGATATTCCGGCAATGCGAATCGCAGCATGCCCCCGGCTTCGGGCTTGGCGTCGTATACGGTGACGTCGTGGCCGAGCAGGGCCAAATAGAAAGCCGCGGTTAAACCAGCCGGTCCGGCTCCGGCAATTGCAATCTTCCGTCCCGTGTGTTCCAGTCTGCGCACCAGAATGCGCTTCACCATGTGTTCATAACGATTGGAGAGCAGCACCGAATCTGCGATGAAGCGGTGCACTTCCCGCATGTTCACCGCTTCGTCGATCGTCTGACGGCGGCAGCGGCTGTCGCACGGATGCTGGCAGACCCGCCCCGTCGACGACGGCAGCGGATTGTCCATAATTACGGCTTCAAATGCGTCCTCCAAACGATCCTCTTTGTATAACTGCAGGAAGCGCGGAATGTTCATGTGCAGCGGACAACTATTTTCACAGGGAGACAGCGCCAGCTCTTCGCATACTCCGGCTTGGCATCGCCGCGACACAATGTGGTCTTCGAATTCCGTGCGGAAGTGGCGTAGCGTGGTCAGCACCGGATTGGGTGCGGTCTGCCCCAGGCCGCACAGCGAACACTCGCGTATGTAGCGGCTCAGCTCATCCAGCAGCTCCAGGTGGTGCATCGTACCCCCACCTTCGGTCACGCGATTCAAAATCCTTAGTGACTTATTCAGTCCCACTCGGCAAGGAATGCACTTGCCGCACGACTCCGAGTGCGTGAACTCGACGAAGTACCGCGCCACATCTACCATGCAGTTGTCTTCGTCCATTACCACCATGCCGCCCGATCCCATGATGGAGCCTAGTTGGCTCAGGCTTTCGTAATCCACCGGCGTGTCAAACATTTCCGGCGGAATGCATCCGCCCGATGGGCCTCCGGTTTGCACTGCCTTGATCTGTCGTCCCCCAATGCCCCCTTCGCCGATGTCGTAGATAAAGGTCTTGAGCGGCGTGCCCAGCGGCATTTCGACCAGGCCGGTGCTGGCGACTTTCCCCACCAGCGAAAATACTTTTGTGCCCGAACTCTTCGAACTCCCGGTTTCGCTGAACCACGCCGGGCCTTTCGTCACAATGGGCGCCACGTTATACCAAGTCTCGACATTGTTGATATTGGTCGGTTGTCCCCACAGACCTTGTTGCGCGGGGAACGGAGGCCGCGGACGCGGCCGTCCCGCTTGGCCTTCCAGGGAAGCAATCAGCGCGGTTTCTTCTCCGCAGACAAACGCTCCAGCGCCTTCCACCACTTCAATATCAAACTTAAATCCACGGCCCAGAATGTTTTCTCCCAGCAGTCCGTATTCGCGAGCCTGCTCGAGCGCGCGATGCAGTCGATGCACGGCCAGCGGATATTCCGCCCGTATATATATGATCCCCTCGCTCGCGCCCATCACGTATCCGCCGATGATCATGCCTTCCAGCAGCGAGTGCGGGTCGCTCTCGATCTCATTGCGGTTCATGTACGCCCCGGGATCGCCTTCATCCGCGTTGCAGATGATGTATTTGCGATCCGCCTTGGCTTTGGTCATGAACTCCCATTTATTGCCGGTCAGGTAGCCCGCCCCGCCGCGTCCCCGCAGCTTTGACGCCTTCATCTGCTCGATCACGTTCTCCGGACGGCCATCGATCAGCACTTTGTAAAGTGCTTGGTATCCTCCGATCGCGATGTATTCCTCAATATCATCGGGATTAATGAAGCCGCAATTTCGCAGAACGATCTTCTTCTGGCCTTTGAAAAACGGAACTTCGTTCCACAGCGGAATCTCCGGGTAACCGCGCCCGTATTTGATCGAGGCCGTCACGTGATCCCACTCTTCAACCTTGCAATAAATGAGATCCGGCGGCAGATTCCCACTCGATAGGTCATTCAGAATGCGTTCCGCGTCGTTGGCTTGCACTCGATGCAGAATCACCAACGGAAAGCCGGGCATCCGTATGTTCGCTAACGGTTCCTGAAAACAGGCGCCGAAACACCCTACGCTCGCCAGCACCACGTTCGTGCCGCTACGCTCAATGGCTTCCGCAAAGGCGTGATACAAGCCTTCTGCCCCGTTGCCTCTGCCGCACGTGCCCATCCCGATCCCGATTCGCGGCACTGCGGGGACTAGTTTCGCCAGCCCGGCTTCTCGCACCGCACTGAAAGCGCCAATGTCTTGGATTCGAGGCATTAGTAACTCTCCCGCTCAAGCGTGCTGATTTCTCGTTGCAGGGTGCGCTCATTCACATGCCCGCAAATGTGGTGGTTCACTTCCACCACCGGCGCCAGCGCGCATTGCCCGAAACACGCGACCGTACGGACCGTGAATTTGTGGTCGGGAGTGGTCAGCAGGGTCTTGTCGGCTTCGCTGCTTTCGCTTGTATCCTCCAGGCCCAGGCCCAGTTCCAGACGAACGCTCTGTAACAAGTTGCGCGAACCTCTGGTGTGGCAGGCCGTTCCCCGGCAGATGCAGATTGTGTTGTCTCCCTGTGGTTGCAGGTTGAACAGCGCGTAAAAAGTGACCACGCTGTAGATGCGCGAGGGGGCAATCTTCGTCTGGGCCGCGATGTACTCCAGCGTTTGCGCCGGAAGATATTTATTGGGGTGGTGTTCCTGAACTGATTCCAGAATGCCGAGCAAAGCTCCCGGACGGCCCGTCCGGCTAACGATCACCTGATCGATGAAAGCCCGCTCTCCCGCGTTGAGACGCTCCTGAGACGGTGTGTGCATGGCGCTCCTTTCGCAGAACCAGCACTTTTGCGGCGAACCGAAAGCTATGGTCACGTATGCCTGAGAAGCACACGCCTTCAATTTAGATATTAGGCAGACGGCAATAACTCTGCCGTGACTCGGGTCACAAAAGTGGGTGACTGCTGAACAAGTGCGACGCGACGGTAGAGCGCCACGGATCGACGCCGTGTCACGGCAGGGCTTGTATTGCACGACAGCGCGCTGGCCGATCCACAACTTAAGAATCACTGGAGACAGGACGATATTACATCGAAGCGGATCGACTTTGACTTTACGCCTTACGAGCCGTTTGAGTCTCTCAGTGCCGGATGTTCCTCGCGACTTTCTTCCGTCGTGACCGCAATCCGCTTGGACTTGCGATAAACATTGGCAACGGCCATCGTCCAGAGAGGAACCAAATCGACTCCGGGTACGAGCTTGGCAAGAAACGATGGCAGAAATTCCCAGTGCCAGCCAAGAAGGTGAACCAGCGCGGCTCCCACACCGAAATCGAGTATGTCATCGGCGGGCGATAACGCACCTTCGATGAAGAAAGGAAAAATCACGATTTGGAGTGCGTCCGCCAGTATGGCCAGCACCATGGCGGCTCGAAAGCGCGAACCCGGCGAGATTGTGAGAGTATCGGGAGGCACGACGGCTACTTCCATACTTTACTTTGTGCTGATTTGCTCATTTTAGCTGATTCTCCACTGCGGGATCGTAAAACGCGATTTCGAACGACTCACCGTTTCCCGCGGGCGAAGTCGATTTGCACCTTTTCCCGCCGGATACCATCCATTAGCTATGAACCTGTTCGACTCATTCCAAATCCGCGATATTTCTTTCCGTAACCGTATTGCCGTCTCTCCCATGTGCGAGTACTCCAGCGAGGACGGTTTTGCCAACGACTGGCATCTGGTTCACCTCGGTACTCGCGCCGTTGGCGGCGCAGGCACTGTCCTCACCGAAGCCACCGCCGTCCTCTCCGAGGGCCGCATCAGTCCTTCCGATCTCGGCATTTGGAAGGATGCGCACATCGAGAACCTCGCGCGCATCGTCCGCTTCCTCCGCGAGCACGGCGCCGTTGCCGGAACTCAGCTTGCTCACGCGGGCTTCAAAGCCTCCACCCCAGTTCCTTGGAGCAATCAACGCACTCCCGTCGCTATCGCCGACGGCGGCTGGCGTCCTATCTATTCCTCCACGGCAAAGGGGTTCACCCCGGAATCTATTCAGCCCGAAACTCTCACCCCCGAAGGCATCGCGCGAATCGCACAAGCTTTCGCCGAGGGCGCTCGCCGCAGCCTCGAAGCCGGCTTCGACCTCGTCGAAATTCACGCTGCCCACGGCTACCTCGTCCACCAGTTCCTCTCGCCGCTGGTCAACACCCGCACTGACCAGTACGGTGGCAGCTTTGAAAACCGCACCCGTATCTTGCGCGAGATCATCGAAGCCGTCCGTAAAGTCTGGCCCGAACATCTTCCTTTATGGCTCCGCATCTCCGCCTCGGACTGGACCGAGGGCGGCTGGACCGTCGAGGATTCGATCGCCCTCGCCCGGCAGGTTAAGCCGCTCGGTGTCGATCTTATCGACTCGTCCTCAGGAGGCATCGTTCCCACGGCAAAAATCCCTCTCGGCCCCGGCTATCAAACTCGCTTCGCCGAGCGCATTCGCCGCGAGACTGGAATCCTTACGGGCGCCGTCGGTATGATCACCGCCCCCGAGCAGGCTCAGCACATCATCGCCACCGGCCAGGCCGACATCGTGCTCTTGGCTCGCGAACTGCTCCGTGATCCCTACTGGCCGCTTCGCGCCGCCCACGTCCTCAAGCAGCAGACCACCTGGCCCCAGCAGTACGAACGCGCCCGCTTCTAAGACCGGAAACGGGATTAACGGCTCTGAGCGTTCTTAGGACCATGTTTCGCAGGCCCGTCGCCGGAACAGGTTTTCCTTTTCTCTTTGTACGCAGGTCCGACCCCACTACACTTGAACCGATAAAGTCATGAGGAAAAGTCTGTCATTGCTGCTTCGCCACGCGATGTATAACTTGCGTGGCGGCTTTTTGATTCGGCCGCTCATCATCGCGCTGACGCTGGGTTGCGCCGGCGCATTCCTCTCGTGGCTTGAGGAGCAGTTTCCAATTACCAGTGCGTGGGTGCCGACTGTTCTATTCCCCTCGCACGCCGACCCGCAAGTCGCGCAGGTCATTCTGGCGGGCATCGCCGCCTCCATCATGACCGTGGTGTCGATCGTGTTCGCCATCCTGCTGATGACACTCACCCTGGCATCGATGCAGTTCTCCCCGCGCATCATCGTGAGCTTTTCCCGGGACCGCGTGACGCAATGGACGCTCGGTATCTTCCTCGGCACCTTTTTGTACTGCATGGCGGCGCTTCCGGCAGCACGCTCGCTGCCTTACCCCTTCGCGCCGGTGGCCACGGTTTTGGGCGCGATGGTGCTGGCGCTGGTCTGCGTCGGTTTGCTGCTCTTTTTTATTCACCACATCTCGCAGGCCATCAGTGTCAATCACATTGTCGACAGAATCGCGGCAGAAACGGAAGCCATGATTGATGAAATCATGCCCTGGCCGCATCGGGTGAACAACCTGGAGGATGCTGAACCGCTCCGACCGAACCCGAGCGAGGTGGCTGTCTTGAGCGATGTTTCCGGCTATATCCGCTTCGTCGATACGCGACGCCTGGTTGCCCTGGCGAAGCACTATCACGTCACCATCCGTGTCCTGCGTCGAGTCGGCCACTTCGTTCCGCAGGGAATTCCGCTGATGATGGTCTCGAAGGGGAAGCGTCTGCCCCCGGAAGGAACCGCCGAGTTGCTTGCGGCGTTCGACTTCGGCGCAACCAGAACCTTGCAGCAGGACGTGGAGTTTGGTGTTCTCCAGATTGTCGATGTTGCGTTGAAGGCGATCTCGCCCGCCGTCAACGATCCCACCACCGCCATCAACTGTATCGATCAGTTGAGCCGCATTCTAATCCGCTTCGCGTCCCGGGAACCTCCGGAGGATCTGCTCTACGATCCGCCGGGCATTGTTCGTGCCAGCATTGCATGGATCCACTTCGAGCGCCTGCTGGACGCGGCCTTTGAGCAGATCCGCATGTATTCGAAGACGGACGTTGCCGTCAGTTTGCGGTTGCTGCGGGCCTTCGGCGACATCGCCGCCTCGACGCCCGACCCGGAGTTCCGGCGAATACTGGTCGAGCACGGAGTGCGTACATTGGCAGGCTGCGCCGAAAGGCTCGGCGAAGAGGAACTAAGAGAGTTGCGGGATCGCCAGGCCGCACTGGAGAACTTCACCGCCATCTCGCAACCTTAAATTGGGCAGTTGACCAACACACCTGTTCGATGTGAAGGATTTGCCCAACCGTCAACCTTAGGCATGGCAAGCGTCTTGCCCTGACGCTGCAGATCTGCGTATTGTTAGGAGTGAAATTTCCGCGGTGTAGTGGAATTCTGCTTCATTTCACTTCTCTCCCGGGCCGCTTCGGCATCGGCGACCTCGGCCCCTGCGCGTACGAATTCGCAGACTTCCTTTTCGCCGCTGGACAGAAGTTGTGGCAAGTGCTGCCGCTGAATCCCACCGGATACGGCGATTCTCCGTACCAGTGCTTCTCCGCTTTTGCCGGCAACCCGCTGTTGCTGAGTCTTGAACGCCTGCGTGATCAGGGTCTGCTCCAATCGTCAGATTTGAACCTGGCTCAGTCGCCGGCGTTTCCCGAAGACTTCGTCGACTACGGGCCGGTGATCGAATTCCGTATGGGTGCTTTACGCAGAGCGGCGCAGGTGTTTTTCGCCGACGGTTCCCGCGCCGATCATGCCGAGTTCGACCACTTTTGCGAACGCGCCGGTTCATGGCTCGACGACTATGCGCTCTTCATGGCCTGCAAAGATGCGCACCACGGAACGACGTGGACTTTATGGGACGCGCAGATTCGCAAACGAGACGCCCATGCCGTGAACGAGTGGTCGAGGAAGCTGGCGCCGGAACTGAAAGCTTACAAGTACTGGCAATTCGAATTCTTCCAGCAGTGGGAGCATCTCAAGATTTATTGCCAGCAACGCGGCATCCGTTTCATGGGCGACGTTCCGATCTATGTTGCGCACGACAGCGCAGACGTGTGGGCTCATCCCGATCTTTTCTATCTCGACGATCAGGGCCGCCCGACCGTGGTCTCCGGCGTGCCACCGGATTATTTCAGCGCCACCGGACAGCTTTGGGGGAATCCGATTTATCGCTGGGACTTACTCGCCGCCAGCGGATACAAGTGGTGGATCGATCGCTTCCGCGCTGCGCTCGCGTTTTTCGATATGGCCAGACTCGACCATTTCCGCGGCTTTGAATCCTACTGGGAGGTTCCTGCCGGCGAAACGACCGCCATTCACGGGCGCTGGGTCAAAGGGCCGGGAGAAGATCTTCTGTCGGCGCTGCAGAACGTTTTTGGCGAACTTCCGATTGTGGCGGAGAACCTGGGCGTGATCACTCCGCCGGTGGAGAGACTGCGGCAGCAGTTCGGTCTGCCGGGCATGAGTCTTTTGCAATTCGCGTTCGGCAATGATCCGCAGGGCCCATCGTTTCGTCCGCATAATTACACGCACGACCTGGCCGCTTACACCGGTGGACACGACAATGACACGACGGTGGGCTGGTGGCTGAGTGCGGGCGCTGGCGACAGCACGCGCACTCCGGAAGATGTTCATAAAGAGCACGACTTCGCTCGTGCATATCTCAACTTACGCGACGATTCAGAGATCAACTGGGTCATGATCCGGGCGGTGCTGGCTTCGGTCGCTGATGTTGCGATTGTCCCGTTGCAGGATGTGCTTGGTCTTGGGAGGGCGGCACGCATGAATCTTCCCGGCACAATCAGCGGAAACTGGAAATGGCGGTATCGTCCAGCTGCATTGAGCGGCGAGTTGAGCGCGAGACTTCGATCCCTGGTCACTCTGTACGATCGTTAGGAAGAATCCAAGAAGAAACGGTCGCCTGCGAACCCGCCCACTTGGCGTGAGGCGCTCCGTAAGATTCTACGGTTGTCACTTCATATAAACTTGCGTATCGCCCTGCTTTGCAGGGAGCTACTGAAATTGGTCCGGGAGGAAGCAGTTTGCCCCTAAACCGGGATGTGCTTTGGTACAAGGACGCGATCATCTATCAGGTCCACGTCCGCACCTTCCACGACAGCAACGGGGATGGTATCGGCGATTTTCGAGGGCTTGAAGAAAAGCTCGACTACATCCAGGAACTGGGGGTCAGCGCGATCTGGCTCATGCCATTCTTCCCCTCTCCTCTGCGCGACGATGGCTACGACATCGCGGATTACAGCGCCGTCCATTCCAGCTATGGAACATTGGAGGATTTCCGGAAGTTTCTGGGATCGGCCCACGACCGGGGAATCCGGGTCATCATCGAAATGGTGTTGAATCACACATCCGATCAGCATCCGTGGTTTCAAGAATCGCGAAGTTCGCTGAACAATCCGCGCCGCGATTGGTACGTCTGGAGCGACACCGACACCCGTTACAAGGGAACTCGCATCATTTTTCTTGACACAGAAACCTCCAACTGGGCTTGGGACCCGATTTCAAAATCTTTCTATTGGCATCGCTTCTTCAGTCACCAGCCTGATCTCAACTACGACAATCCTGCCGTTCGGGAGCAGATGTGGAATGTGATGAAGTTCTGGCTGGAGATGGGGGTTGACGCCTTTCGGCTCGACGCCGTGCCTTACCTGGTGGAACGCGAGGGCACGAATTGTGAGAACTTGCCAGAGACCCACGCTGTCCTGAAGGAGTTGAGACGAAAACTCGATGAAGAATTTCCCGGAAGGATGCTTCTGGCGGAGGCCAATCAGTGGCCCGCCGATCTCCGCCCTTATTTCGGTGATGGAGATGAATTCCACATGGCGTTTCATTTTCCGCTGATGCCCAGGATGTTCATGGGGCTGAAGTTGGAAGACCGCAAGCCCATTACCGAAATCTTGCAGCAGACCCCGGAGATTCCGCCCTCATGCCAGTGGTGTCTGTTCCTGCGCAACCATGACGAGCTGACCCTGGAAATGGTAACCGACGCGGAACGTGACTACATGTATGACACGTACGCGGAAAGCAAGACGATGCGGCTGAATCTTGGAATTCGGAGGCGGCTCGCTCCTTTGCTGGACAACGACCGCAGGCGCATAGAGGTAATGAACGGGATGCTGATGTCGTTACCGGGGACTCCTATCGTCTATTACGGCGACGAAATCGGAATGGGAGATAACATCAACTTAGGCGACCGCAACGGAGTAAGGACTCCGATGCAGTGGGACGGAGGAACGAACGGCGGCTTTTCGACCGCGGTTCCAGAGCGTTTGTGTGCCCCTCTTATCCAGGATCCGGTATATGGTTATCCGGCCGTGAACGTGTTGAGGCAAAACGCGAGCGAACATTCGCTCCTCAACTGGATGCGCAGCATCATAGCGGTCCGGAGCTCGACCGCAGTGTTCGGCAGGGGATCGATTGAGTTTCTCTATCCCGCCAACCACAGAATACTGGCCTATGTGCGGCGACTGGGCGACGAGGCAGTGCTGGTGATCAATAATCTTTCGAGCACCGCGCAAGCTGTCGAACTGGATCTGCGGCGCTACAAAGGAAATATTCTGATCGAGATGTCTGGCAAGAATATGTTTCCGCGTGTGGGCGACCAGCCCTATCTGCTAACGATGGGGCCGTATCAGTTTTACTGGTTTCGACTGCGACGAATCTAAGCCAACGTGGATAGTGAAAACACTGTCACGCGCGTCTACACCGGGGTACGCGGTATTTCGAACGGAGATGAAATTGGCGGACGAGAGCTTTCTTACGGATGATTTTCTTCGCCAACTGATCAACGTCGGCGAAGTGGATATCCTCGTGGGCCTACCCACCCACAATAACGCCAAAACTGTCGGGCCGATCATCCACACGATTCGAAGCGGCATCCTACGAGGGTTTCCCCGGGCGCGAGCCGTAATCGTTAATGCTGATGGGGGGTCGCGGGACGGCACGCCCGAACTGGTTACGGGCATCTCTATCGATGACCTGCGCCCAGCCTCCAATCTGCGCGCGCTTCGCACGTTGCACTCAATCAGCACGAGGTATGCGAGCAGCCCGGCGAGCGGAGTTGCATTGCGGACTATTCTGGCTGCCGCCGAACTGCTGCGCGCCAAGGCCTGCGTGGTGCTGTCGCCTGAGTCCGCGAACATCGAACCGGAATGGCTCTCCAAGCTTCTGCACCCCATTTATGACGACGGCTTCGATCTTGTGACCCCCACATATCGCAGGCATAGGTTTGAAGGGCTGCTCATAACGAATCTTCTGTACCCGATGACCCGCGCACTTTACGGGCTAAGAATCCGCGAGGCATACTCGCCTGAGTTCGGATTCTCCGGCCGTCTCGGAAGTCAATTCCTGGGGCAAAATATTTGGAGTGATGGAACCCACGGGGCCGGTGTCGAACTTCGCTTTACCCTGGCTGCTCTCGCGGGACGATACCTTGTATGCCAATCCTTCCTTGGAGAAAAAGAGCGCATCGAGCGAAGTGCCGCTGACCTGGTGCCCGCGGTGCGACAGATTGTCGGCACCCTGTTCTCCGCGTTGGAGTCAGGTTTTCCCGTCTGGAGTGCCGTGGCCGGTTCCCAGACCCCCCCTACGAACGGGGCCGAACACGGAGTGCTTCTGGAACCGCTACGAGTAAATCGGAAACGATTGCGAGACATGTTCTCGACCGGAGTCGCCGAATTGGAGACGGTCTTTCAGTCGATTCTTTCCCCCTCCACCCTGGTGGAACTCCAGCGAATTGCACGCCTGGGAGAAGAGGAGTTTCATTACCCTGCAGAATTGTGGGTCAGGACCGTTTACGAGTTTGCCGCCTCCTATCAAAAGTCCGTAATCAGTCGGGATCACATCATTCAGGCCTTGGCGCCGCTTTTCCGCGGGAGAGCGTTCACGTTCCTGATGGAGAACCGCAACGCCTCTGGGGACGAGGTGGAGAACAATATAGAAGCTTTGTGCCTTGAGTTCGAGCGATTGAAACCGTATCTGCTGCAGCTGTGGAAATCAAGAGAGTGAGGCTACTATGCGGGAAATGATTATCAGCGAACTGAGCCAGGCGCTGCACGAGATGGCCAGAGGTTTCGCCCACTTCCTTCCTCGTCTCATCGTGATGCTGATCCTTGCATTTGCGGGCTGGGTGATCGCGTACGTTGTAAAAGCGGTTCTGCGCAGCATTCTGAGGCTCATCAAGTTCGACAAGCTTTCAGAAAACGCAGGCGCCTCGCAACTACTTACCAATGCCGCTTTGCCTTCGGCGACGGAAATGTTGAGCCGGTTCGTCTTCTGGCTGACCTGGCTCGGCTTCATTCTGCTGGGGGTGCGCGTGCTCGGGATCCTGGGCCTGCAGGATCAAATCGCGAGATTCTTTCTTTTCCTGCCGCGCCTGTTTGGTGCGATCTTCATCTTGTTTTTCGGACTGCTGGCAGCCAGCTTCTTTTCTCGCGCCGCTCTATTAGCTGCGGTAAATGCGAATGTGCCTTCACCCCGGGTTTTGAGCCTCGCTCTCCGTAGCATCATCATTGTTTTTGTATTGTCGATCGTCTTTGAAGAACTGGGTCTGGCGGAGCAGACCATGCTGGTTGCCTTCGGAATTGCCTTCGGAGCCCTGATGCTCGGCTTGGCAATCGCATTCGGCATCGGGGGCAGAGACTTGGCCAAGCGTTTCCTGGAGAAGAGGTTTGTTCGCGGGAAGAAGGAGGAGAACGAAGACGAACTGTCGCCGCTCTAGTGTAGGGAATGTTAATCAACCGTCCTTTGCGGTAGGATGAAATTTCCTCCTGCGCCTCATGGAAGGCTTGTGCTATGCGACTTCTCAGCATCCGGCTCATTGTTTCTCTCATCGTGGGCATCACGCTGGTCTCGCTATCGTCCTCGTATTACGAGGCGTTGGGTGAGAAGCGCGGTCTGCGCCGGGACTTGGAGCGGCGCGCCGAGGTGCTGGGCCAGAGTCTCGCGGGGAGCGTGGAACGCGACCTGGAGAAAGATTCGCCGCAGGATTTGCAGCACATCGTTCAGCACCTCGGGAACCGGGAGCATCTCTTGGGACTGGCTATCTACGGCCGGCAGGGTGATTTGCTGGCGGTTACACCGGAGCTCGCATCCACGCTGGCTATTGTTCCTTCTGTAGTCTCTCAAGCGTTGCGTGAGAATCGCGAAGCAGGTGGGTTTCAACGGGTGCGCGATGCTTCGCTGCACATATACGCCCTACCTCTTCACCAGCACGACGAAGTTGTCGGCGGCCTCGCGATTGTTCATGATGCCGGCTATATTCGGACGGAGACCCTGCACACTTGGCGCGAAGCACTTCTGCGAGCGCTGGCACATGCGTTTCTCATCGTGCTGATCACGTTGTTGATCGTTCGGTGGAGTATGGCCGGACCCATCACACGCACGGCTCAGTGGATGCGCGCCTTGCGGACGGGGAAAATCCCTGCACGCCAGAACGCCACCGATCTGGATCTGTTTCGTCCCCTGGTGCGGGAGGTTGCCGCCTTCGCCGAAAGCCTTAACCAGGCGCGGTCGGCGGCCGAGACGGAAGCCCACCTGCGGGAGACAGGTGAATCTCTATGGACCGCCGACCGCCTGGCCGTGCACGTGCGCAAGCGACTGGACAACGGGCGTCTTTTTGTCGTGTCGAATCGCGAGCCTTACATGCACATGCGGCGCGGCAAATCAGTGGAAGTCGTTGTACCGCCCAGCGGGGTGGTCACTGCCATCGAGCCCATACTGCGCGCTTGTGACGGAACCTGGATCGCCCATGGCAGTGGCGATGCTGACCTCGAAACGGTGGATGAGCACGACCGGCTGCGCGTGCCCCCGGAAGATCCTCACTACAGCTTGCGCCGGATCTGGCTGAACCAGGCGGAAGAAGATGGCTATTATTACGGATTCGCCAACGAGGGGATCTGGCCTTTATGTCATATCGCGCACACTCGCCCGATCTTTCGCGCGGAGGATTGGAAATACTATCAGGCTGTCAACCAGAAGTTCGCCGATGCGCTGCTCGAAGAGATGCGGGACGTGGAGAAGCCCATCGTGCTGGTGCAGGATTACCACTTCGCTCTGCTGCCCCGGCTGATTAAGGAAAAAAGGCCGGAGGCCAAGGTGGCAATCTTCTGGCACATCCCGTGGCCCACTCCGGAGGCTTTTGACATCTCCCCGTGGCGCCGCGAACTTGTGGATGGTCTGCTCGGCGCCGATCTGATAGGGTTTCACATCCAGTCGCACTGCAATAACTTCCTGCATACGGTCGACCGGGTAGTGGAATCACGCGTCGATTGGGAGCACTTTTCTGTAAGACGGCTTGATCATCTCACCCTGGTGCGGCCGTTCCCCATCAGTGTGGACTTCACCGATGTGAAACCGCCGGAGTCGACACCGGGTTCCTACGTCGAACGTTCAGCTTTGCTCAAGGCCCTGGGGGTTGAAGCTACCTTTATGGGCGTGGGCGTGGACCGGGTCGACTACACCAAGGGTATTCTGGAGCGCTTTCTTGCCATTGAGCGTTTTCTGGAGAAGTATGCTGGCTATCAAGGCAAGTTCACATTCGTGCAGATTGGCGCTCCCAGTCGCAGCCATCTCAAACGCTATCAAGATCTGATGGAGGAGGTGGAAGCGGAAGCCAACCGCATCAATATGCGGTTCCAGACGGACCGATGGAAGCCCATCGTCTTTCTGAACCGGCAGCATAACCACCAGGAAATCCTGGCCTACTACCGCGCCGCGGACTTATGCCTGGTTACGTCGCTGCACGATGGCATGAATCTGGTGGCGAAAGAATTCGTGGCCGCCCGGCACGACGAAAGGGGTGTCTTAATCCTGAGTTGTTTCACCGGCGCCGCCCACGAGTTGCGCGATGCCTTGCAGATAAACCCCTACGACATCGACCAGACGGCTGAGGCGATTCGCGTAGCCCTGGAGATGGAGCCGGAGGAAAAGGAATTGCGAATGCAGCGCATGCGGAAGACCGTCCGGGAACACAACGTTTACCGCTGGGCAGGAAGCCTCATCGCAGAACTCTGCGAGCTCCGCCTCGACGCATCGGAAGAAAGCAATGAGAAACTCCGGGCGAATTCTGCTACCTGGGGATGAGGAGTATGCGGTTGCCCCGCACGGTCAATCCAATTGAAGTCGAGCAGTTCATGCGCGCGGTAGCAGAGTCGCCGGCTTCCGCGCTTCTGCTCGACTATGACGGTACCCTCGCGCCATTCTGTCTCAATCGGCAGCAGGCCATCCCCTATCCGGGAATAACCGAACTCCTGCAAGAGATCATCGCCAATGGCCGCACCCGCGTGGTCATTATCACAGGTCGAAATGCGCATGAGGTGATCCCGCTTCTTGCGATTCACTCCGATCTCGAGATCTGGGGATGTCATGGGTTGGAGCGGTTGAGACCGGATGGAAACTGCGAGACCCCGCGCGTCGATGAACCTGTGATGCGCGCACTGGCTGAGGCAGAGCGTTGGTTAAGGCATCAGGGGCTGCACCACCGGGCTGAATTCAAGACGGGTGCCATCGCCGTTCATTGGCGCGGACTGGATGAAGCGATGGCGGCAGAAACCCGCAGTCAGGTTTTGCTGGGCTGGCTTCCCATTGCTCAAAGTACGCCAATGGAGCTGCTGCAGTTCGATGGCGGAATTGAAATGCGCATGCCGGGTCGCGATAAAGGGGATGCAGTCCGCACCATCCTGGGTGAAATCGGCCCGGAGGTTCCCGTGGCCTACCTTGGAGATGACATCACCGACGAGCGGGCTTTCATCGCTCTGGGTACCCTGGGCCTAAGCGTGCTCGTTCGCCCCGGATGGCGCGAAACTGCGGCTGCCCTCTGGATCAGCCCGCCAGAAGGATTACGAACGTTTCTGACACAGTGGCTGCGAGCCTGTCGTGAGGGGCAGCATCGCGCGAGAACAGAGCGCTCTGGTCAAGGCTGACCTGGAAGACTTGCAGTTCAGCGCCGCGCAAATTCCCCTTCGCTGTCCGCTACGGAATCGCGCGCGCCTCGGAGTTGGAAGCTTCCGTCGCAGCGCTCGAGTTGGGCTTAGCCGCCTCCACCCGAGCCGCGGCACTGTGCCCGCCCTCCGCCCCGTCCGACAGCGGCCCGAACACTCCCACTCCCGTGGTCGTCCCCACATACACTTTGCCGTTCACAATCAGCGGAGTGATGAACTTGTTGCCCGCGCCGAAGTTATCCCGCCCGCCCGCCGCCTGGTTGGTGTTGTACAACTCCACCAGGGTCATTGCGTTGTAAGCATGCAACACCGCGGGATTGGTGTTCTCCGCCGCCCACACGATCGCGTTCTTACCCGCATTCGATGAGATGCTCGGGGTAGTTCCGGGATAGCCGAAGCTGTTGCTGGTTTGCGCAACCGCCGTTGTCTCGAGCGTGGCGTCCTTGAATTGAAATGCCAGAATCGGCTCCCCCACCGGTCCAAAATAAAGTCGACCGCCGCTGAAGGCGGGCATTGACCATATCCCTCCCGGCAGTGCTCCCGACAGTTCCTGATACATGTTGTTGCTGTTGGCGTTGAACTTCCCCATGGTGTTCCGGTTCACCACATAGAGATTGGTATCCTTCCCCGCTCCCGCCGCGAGTTCCCAGCTGGTCCCCGAAGCATCCTTCATGGCCGGCAGCAATATCGCTCCCCCTGATCCCAGGTCCACGTCTCCATCACTTTCCTGTACCCCGTTGTCCATCTCGAAATAGTCGGCCACTGCGAGGCCGCCCTGGGTCGTGAGCCGGATAAATGCATTGCCGTAGTCGCCGCTGTTGGGAAAGCCGCCGGAATTTAACGTCGTATCGAAAACGCCGTTGGCATCCAGAAAAAAGATGTTGCCTGCGTTATCCGCCGTCAGTCCCGCACCTGAGCCCCAGATCGCCCCTTCATTCCCGTTGGGAGTCACGTTGATCACTGTCTTCTGCGCCAGTGTGGTCGCGCTGTAGCCCATCACCCATCCCGTATACGGACGGATGTCACAGTGCGACGCCCACGCCAGATAAACCACGCCGTCCCACAGAAGCAGCCCGGAACGCTCCTTATACTGCGCCGGATCGAACACCACATAGCCCCCCGAACTGTTATCGCCCGTGCCCGGGTACTTGGCCGAAATAGTGACCGGGCCCTTGTACAGTTCGCCGCCCGTCGTCGCGTCCAGAGCGTGCAGCCGCTGGTAATAGTTCCCGGAAGAATCCTTCGACATGGCCACGACGTAGATTATCCCGTTCGATCCCGCTGGCCGCCGGATCACAGGAGTGGACGTGATCCCAATTTCTGGCGTGACCTGGCTACAACCCCGATCATCCGACGTCGTCTCTCCCGCTCCCAGCGTGGTGATCTGCCAAATCAGCGAACCAGTGTCGGCATCGAACGCATAGACCGAATCATGTTCGGTCGCCACAATCAGAAGGCTATGCGTCCCGCTGCCTTTAATCGGCACCGCAGACATGTACAACGGCTCCGCATCCACCAAGCCATCCACCGTCAAAGTGAACAGCTTCCCAAACGACGTCGAATTCACATCGCTGAGGGTAAGCGTAGTCTCCGCGGCGTTCAGCCCTGTGCGCGCGTTATTGTTGTGGTAGGTGAGAACGTTTTGCGCTAAGCCGCGGGGCGAACCGCTGCCAAGAAAGCCCACGACGCAGAAGACAACTGAGATGATGCGAAACACTGAAACCTTGGGGGATGTCACGACGGGACCTCACTGCGGGATTTTGACCTCTTCAGCGCAAGCTGGGCTAAGAGCTGATTCAGCTCATGGGATTGGTTGCAGAATCGGGCCCAAGAGCGCCCGACAATTTCATCGTAGAAAAGTACGGCAAGGAAATCGAGAAGTCTGTGCAAGACTGCTCACAATCGCCCCTGCGGTACCTGCGCCCTTGTCTGGGATTGTCGCAAAGCTTGTCCGGCGCCACAAAATCGTTGGTACATGCAGAGGACACCCGAAGCTTGAGTCAAACTAGCTTCCCAGACGCAGATTGGACGCCGCGCTACAGCATCGCACCTACCCAGCCTGTCCCAGTCCGAGTTGCATCTCTGGATCCTGATTGTTGTAAACGAGACCACAATCCTGGTACGCCTGCTCGTAAACACTCTCGAACTGTTGTGACGCTGAGGTGCGCGAGGCCCGTTTCTGCGTAACTTCCGGATTGCCGACAAGGACTAAGCCGCTGGCGCGGCGGACGCTACCGCGTGGTGAACCAGGAAAGTTCAGGAACGACTGACATAGTGTGGGTCATAGGGAAAGGAGATTCCTGTGACCCGTTTACGCAAGAT
>Ga0302320_10009766_pt1 | contig 20549 bp, 14 predicted proteins | sample Bog_T0_3_FD_202130 | JGI IMG/M metagenome (GOLD analysis project Ga0302320, IMG submission 202130) | Peat permafrost microbial communities from Stordalen Mire near Abisko, Sweden - Bog_T0_3 | ecosystem: Environmental > Terrestrial > Soil > Wetlands > Peat | place: Sweden: Abisko, Stordalen Mire...
GAGCACCTTCCGGAAACCGCCGACCCATCGCAAAGGCGACTCAAGGCCGAATATCGTCTCCCAAAAACCGCAATATCCTCTGCCTCGCTCCAAAAATCGACCCGTGTGAGAAATGGCGGCTAGAGCAGAATCGCGCTTCATGTGCCCTGAAAGACATCGCACAGGGTGTTGATTTCTTAAAGGAATCAACACTTTGCTTTCCAGGCCTAGGGTGCACCAATCGAGATTCTACTGAATCCGGAATTCCTCACCAGCACTGACCCCGCGGCCTCTTTGCATATGGATGCGGCAGGAATCTCTCCGGCCCTGCCGCGGGCTGCAAGCGGAACCTGCGGCAATTACCGCTTGACGACGGGCCGCCTGGTGATCCGGGGCTTCGCGGCCGACGTGATGCTCCCGGTTGTGGGATCGTGCACTGCGTTATGGCAGGTAAGGCCGCAGATGTTTGTCCCCGAGTTATAGGTAATATCGACACCCGCGGAAGGTCCGGCCACAACCCCCGCATCGAAATTAACCAGGCTGGTCCCGGGGATATCCGAGTTGCTTGCGCCGACTCCGTGTGCGGTATGGCAGACAGAGCAGCTTGCGCCCACCGTCTGCACGTGGTAAGCATGCTGCGGCCAACTGGTGGGGCTGGTGAGAACGGCATTCAGATCGTGGCACTTGGCGCACATGCTGAAGGGCGCAGTCACGGAGGTGTCTGTGAAGCCCGACTTGACGGGGTTGATGATGTCGCTGCCACGGGCTGCTCCCACGCCAATCTGGCTGAGCACATAATTGCGCTCCAGAATGTGGTTGTAGGCGGAACCGTGCGGGCCGTTTGCGCCAGTCAAGCCGGACTCGCCGTTGTCATCGCTGTTATGGCAGTCTGTACAGAAGATGGACGTGCCCACAGCCATGTTGCGGTTGGTATTCGGCGCTCCGTTGAAATACAGCGGGTTGGTGCGGAGGCTGGGCTGAGGCAGGGCGCTGTTGCGGGCGTGCATCACGGGGTGGCTCGACGTGCCCGACAGCGTGAATTCCGGAATTACGTTATATGGATTGCCGGCAGCCACAGCCCGCATCGGTTCATATCCAAAACCGGCGGGAGCCGTTCCGGGCGCATTCTGTCCGTGGCAGCGCAGACAGTTCTCATACTGGTTGTTCACGGGCGAGAGAGTGATTCCCGAGATGTCCACGCCCTGCACGTTGAACTGCGCGGTACGCACAGCGGGCGGCGCAGTGAGGGTGGAGAACTGGGATGCATGCACGTTGTGGCAATCCGCGCACGTGGCATGGCGGTTGGTTGTGGGAAGCAAGACGGCCTCGGCCGCGTCATGAACGTTGGGCGGCGTTGGTGTCGTGGAAGGCGATGGCGGGAAGGGATGGATATAGGTCTTGGCGTACTCGGCAAAAACATTGGGCGGCGCGGGAGAGACGTTCGCCCCGAAGTGGCAAGCCGAACAATCCCCCTGGTCCACGTTGTGGAGCAGGCGCGCCGATGAGTTCGCGTTGTGCTCGGCGTGGCAGGCGGTGCAGGCGTTGGCGCCCACGTTGGGATAGGGGCCGACCGAGATGCTGGAGGACGTGATCTTCGCCGTCGAATTTCCGTGTGCGTTGGCGCCCAGGTTCCAGCCGCCAAGGGGATTGAAGCTGGTAACGCCCGCTACAGCCGTGCGCGTGGGGTCATGACAGGCCAGGCAAAGCGCGCCGTTCATACTATTCATGACCAGGAAATTCTGCGAGTAGAGGTCCCTTGCCTGCACGTGCGGATCGTGACAGGATGTGCATTCGACATTTCCGTGGATGAGCCTGACGGAGTGGGTGGTATCAAGCGTCTTGCCGGTCTGAAGAGACTGGGCGATATCGATGTTATCCGCTGGCGGCACCGAGGCCAGGCTGAACGGATGCGAGAAGCGCATGTCAGAGCTGAGCACATTAGCGGCCTGCAGGCTGCCCGTAGCCATCTGACCGTATGCGGTGCTGGCGCCGGCCGCCACGGTTCCATCGTGGCAACTGAGGCAGCGATTGCTGGACTTGCCAAGGGGCGGCTGCACGGTATCGTTCTTTTCGGTCGAGCTCGAGGTCTTGGTGTAGTGCGTATAGTTGGTTGTGCTCAAGGTCTGGTTCCAAAGGCCTGTCTGGCCGCCGTGCGGCGCATGGCAGTAGCCGCACACGTTCGCGCTCTCGCCGGAGACGCCGGAACTGAGCCCGGTCTGCGAGAGATTATGCACACCGAGGTTGTCGCCGGAAAAGGTCTGGGCGCGAACTGCGCCTGCCGCAGACAGGATCACGAGAATGGCAAAAAGATATCTGTACTTCACTTCGCTACCTCTCCAGCCGCGGGCTTCAGCCCTGAATACTGGAAGACCTGGACGCGGCGGTTGAACGAATCCACTACGTAAACTTTGTCGTTGCGATCGATGAACAGTCCTGACGGCAACTGAAACTCTCCCGGATGGCTGCCTTGGGCGCCGAAATAGTACAGCAGGCGGCCTTCGCGGTCGAAGACCTGAACCTGGCCCCACTCCGCATCGACGAGATAAAGGTGATTCTCCGAGTCGATGCTCATGGCCTTGGGACGGAAGATGGAGCCGACCGTGTCTCCGGGTTTTCCTATCGCGTACTGGAAGTTGCCGGAACGGTCAAAAACCTGCACGCGGAAGTTCAATGCATCCAATACCAGCAGCCGCTGCCCATCGAGATGCAGTTCCGTGGGCAGGTTGAACTCGCCGTTCTCACGGCCTGACTTGCCGATCGTCTGCAGCACCGCGCCCTTCATATCGAGGACGAAAACCTGATCGCGCAGGGTGTCGGTGACGTAGATACGCTGTGCCTGCGAGTCCACGGCTATTCCCGTGGGCCGCTTGAAATAACCTTCGCCGCCCTTCAAACGGCCAATCGTGCGCTGGTACTTTCCGTTGCTGTCGAAGACAAAGATCTCACCGAGGCCGGAGTCGGTGACATAGATGTTGTCCTCAGCGTCCACGGCCACGCATTGAGGGCTCTGCATGCCGTCGTCGTCGTCCGGCCTGCGCTGGATGAATTTGTATTTACGCTGGGCGAAATCGAAGATGTGCACGCCGGGGACCCCGGGGTCGGTCACAATGATGCGGCCGTGTGAGTCCGTCACGATGCTATAGGGGTGGACCATGGAACGAAAGTCAGGCGCACCCGCGATGATGTCAATGACCTTGTTCCAAAACCCGCGGTCCGGCTTGACCTGGGACTCGGAGTTGAAGTTGCGTTCCCAGGTGAGCTTGCGCCCGCCATCGAGCGACAACTCCCACATCTCCGGCGGCGCCTCGGTCTTCCTCGGTTTTGCGGAGGCTGAAACCGGAACGAACAAAAGCGCGGCTGCAGCCAGGATCATGGCTGAGCAAATCCGCTTCCGGCCCTGTGCTCTCAAAAGAACTTGAACCACCGCGACACCCCGATATAAAACGAGGATAAACTCTCCGTCTTGTCACCCGAACTCGAGAAACCCTGATCGAGACGCGTGAATCCGCTCACGAAGTTCAGTTTCCGAACGTGGTACTCAACTTGGGAACTCAACACGGTGTTGCTGTTCGAGGACTGGGTGGGAGTTCCGGATGGATCGGCGGAAGAGGAATTGACGTCGGCCTTGGCGTAGGAGGCGGCGAGCACGAGTCCCTTCCGCGGCGTGCTGGAGGCGGAAAAGGAGTAGCTGTCGCCGCCGTAAAGGCTGTACAAGCCATAGGGAAGCGGACCGGGCTGGTACCCGCTGCCGCTCAACAGTGCCTGGCCGGTGCCCTTGGAGTAGCTCCCGCTGCCGGTAAGAAAGTTGCGATAGGTGACACTGCCGTAGTAGTTCTGGTTGCTGCTGGTGTAACCCTTCTCGTTGGAGAATCCAGTGTGGCCGCTCGCCGCTCCCAGGCTCATGAGGAGCTTGCCTACGCGCCGGTGGGCATTGCCGTTGAAGTTGAAATACGAGGTGGTGTAGGCAACCAGAAGGGTCTGGTTGTTCTGAGCATAGGTGAATGCCTCAGAGAAATCCCACCCGTGGTAGGTGCCGGTGTAATTCTGATTGACGTTGAGGCCGAGAGAGCTTGAGCCGCCGGCGTCCTGCACACTTCCCGTGGCGAAGGCGGTCAGGTTGAAGTTCCCTTTAAAGATCTTGTGGGAGTAGGTGGCTCCGCCTCCGAATGTGTTCTCCCCGTAGTTCGTGCCAAGGTAGCTCTGCGAGCGCCGCTCGTACGAGAGAGTTGCCTGCATCGTCCCGTCGGCGTGGAAGGAAACCTCGTTCATCAGATCCACCGAGCTGGAGGTGTTGTTTGTCGTGCCGTCCGCCACCGCACTGGTGTTGAGAACCTGGCTCAGGACCTGTCCCTGAAGGTTGTCGGAGTAGTTCAAGCTGCTGGAGACGGCGACGGACTTCGAGGGCAGAAGTGTGGCCGTCGCATTCACCAGCCCCACGTGCTGGTTGGTCTTGAAACCCAGGTACGTGGCGTCAAAGATGGACTCAGTGGCGGAGGCCGACGCCGTACCGCGCAGGGGCAGCGGGTGATAGAGCGTGAATCCATAGGTCTGGTTGTGGCTGTCGATGGTCGAGGAGGGTTGGCCGCTGACGATCTCCGGGATGTCGGAATGGTTGTCGCCCAGCGTGTAGAAGGCTCCCAGGCCGAAGTGAGCAATCTGGTAGGAAGAGTTGAGGTTGAAGTTATTGTAGTCGCTTGAACCCGCGGAGTTAGAACCGTAGAGGGAGTAGTCGCTGGTTCCCCGCTGATAGCGGGCCGACAGGCTGGGCATATCCGGAATGGCCACGCCCCATCCGACGCCGATGCCGGTGCCGTTGCCGTGGGTGACGTAGTTGGCGACTCCCGGCAGGTTATATGTTCCTTCCGCGTCCCAGCTCTTTGAGAAGCTGAAAGTCCCTGGATAGTGGCTGCCGTTGAAGATGTTCACATCGGCAGCGATGCCGCTGCTGTTGGACACCGACCGGTAGTCGGAATTGTCGCGCGACTCGTTCAGGTAGGGCGCAACCGTGAAGGAGAGAAAACCCGGATTATGATAAGAACCGTTGACCGTCCCCGTTCCGGAGAGCTCCCAGTTGTGCGTGGAGGCAATCGTGTTTCCGAAATTCGCAGTGTAGCCCGGCTGGATGTTCCCGGTGGCAGAGAGCGACATCTCCCCGACATTGAGTTGGGCAGACAGGGATTCAGTCAGGAGGATGAAGCCTGCCGATACCAGCAATAGGATGCGAGCGAATCTCGCCACGGTCTGCCATCCTCCGATTCTGGCTCTACGCCGGGATTGCTGAACTTTAACCCTGATCGCGCTGGATGTCTGAGACCCTTCCAGCCGGGAGGGAGCAAAGCGTGTGCGGATCTGCCTTGACCAGCAGCGCCACAGCCACTTCCTACAACTTCTCGATTTTTGCGTTCTGCCTGAGTTTGCTGTCGAGCGCGGCCCTTAGCTGCCCGCGACGGGCTTGCGTTAGCTCTTTTTCCAGGCCCGGCCTGGCGGTTTCAAAACTGTCTTTGCTGGCCGCAGTGTGCGCGATGGGGCGAACAATGGTGAAAATATTTCCCACCTGGAGCACGTCGCTGACCTCGCCGGTCTTCAAGGTCCTGAGCGCATTGACCACGTCCGGAGGCAGGTTGCCGACCTCGACGGGCTTATGCCTGCCCATCATCACGCGGTAGTCGTCTTCTGATATCATCTCCGCGAGCAGGCCAAACTGCTCTTCGGTCCGGGTGGCCCTGGCTTGCTCAAGGGCTTGGCCGGCGCGGGTGCGAGCCTCCTGCAACTGGGCCGCATTCGGATTGGCCGGCGGGATCATGCTGATGGTCTGAAAGGTGAAGGACTCCCCATGCTCGAAGCGGGCATGGTTCCGATCGTAATAGCTCTTGAGATCGGCCAGCGAGGGCTTGCATTTGTCTTCGACCTCGATCTTGAGCAGCGCCTCAATGAGCAGGGAGCGGCGGATCTTCTGGCGGACGAGCGGCAGGGAGTTTTGGAAGTCGTTGGCCAGGAAGGCGTTGAACTCCTCCGGCGAGGGAAACTGCTTGCGGAACTGCGCTTCAGCCTTTTCCATGGCCGAGGCGGGGATGGTCATCTGGCGGCGGCGCGCCTCCTGGTAGACCAACTCTTCGAAGATCATCATTTGCAGTGCGCCCGAACGGATGCCAGGCTCCATTTCCTTTGGGATACCGCCATGCTGGCGGCCATAAGGAAAGATGGTGTACTCCTCGCGCAGCAGGTCGGCCTCAGTGAGAACGGTTCCGTTGATGCGGGCAACGGGCCTGGCGGAGGCGGATTGGGGATTGGGCGCGCCTTGGGCCGCGGGAGGCGCGGCAAGCACGGGCGCATGCGATGCAACCTGGGCAAGCGCTGGAGCGAGTGAGAGCAGGGACCAAGCGACGATGGGGAAGATGTACTTCATGCGATACAGTCCTGAGTTAAGAGAGGAGGGGAGGGGAGGGAACCTCGATGGTCCCCTTCCCCTGTTTGGAGCGGATTTGAATTACATGATGGTGGGGTTAACACCGCCCAACTGCTCGTTGGTGCCGTAGCCGTGGCACTGGCGGCAGAACTGCGCAGCCGAGTTGGCATGGGCTGTGGTGCTGTTCGGGTTATACGGTCCAACCAGGAAGAACATGGTGGTGTAGACGCCAGTGGTCATGCCGGAGTTCGAGCTGCCGACGTTTACGGCGCTCATGTTGTGCTGGTTGTGGCAGGTGGTGCAGAGGACCTCACCCGGGATGGTGGTGCCGAAGGTAACAAAGAAGCCGTAGTCCTGTTTGAACTGATAGGCAGCCGTGGCAGCGGACGGGACGATTGCGCCTCTGCTGCTTAAACTGGTGCCCGCCCAGGTGTACGTGCTGGCTGGGACCCACAACGCGGTCGGACCAACCGGGTGATCGTTATGGTAGCCGCCATCGTTGCCGAGCAGCGTGGGGGGGTGAACGGTCGAGGTGGTGGTTCCGTTGCTCAAGTTCACAGCCTCATACGAGGTGCCCTTCATCATCGCAACGCTGGTCAGGTTGCCATCGTGGCAGCTGAGGCAGAGCAGGATGCCGGTGGTCTCTTGGGTGCCGTCGCTCAGGGTGCCGGCCGTATACGCATATGTGGTGCCGTCGCCGAAATCGAAGGTATGCCCCGTGAGGACGGAAGCATCCTCGCCCCAGAGAGCGAAGCCGCCGCTGCCGGTGGCGCCGGTGCCGCCGTTGGCAGCGGGGCCACCGTGCGGGGCGTGACAGCCCACGCAGCCGCGGCCATACATGAGGTGGGCGCCCAGGACGTCAGTCGTCGGCGCGCCACTCGGTTGGGCAACCGCCAGACTGGCGGCCACAACGAAGAGAAGGGCGATAAGTAGAATCTGTTTCATGAAGATCTGCCTCCTAGGCACAATGAACTGCTTTGACTCATCTGAACCGTGACCCCAACCGATGGGTAGATTTCCCAGCCCAGCTGTTGCCAACATTCTTGCAAGCTATATGCCGTAAAGCGGAGGCAGATGTGATCTACATCACGCGGGTGTAAGCTGTTGTTAAGAATGAAGTTCCCCATTAAAGTAAGCCAAGACACAGGAATCGATGGGGCAGCAGTGGTGGACAAGTGTGCATTCTGGCACAGTGCCGGTGGTGAAATGCCCCACATGCGCGAGTTTAACAGGCTGATTTGGGGCCGCCTGGAGGCCCGGCGAAGTCCATCTTTGAATCTCCTCACACTCTGCATCGGCGTGGAGGGGGCGAGCGTTAGGTTCCTAAAGTTACGTAAGTATGCTTGATGTGACTTGCATCACCTCGACAAGGGAAAGCGGCGCGATATTCATGACTGGACCGGATTGGAAATGCGGCCCATGGATTCGGCATCGAACCCAGCCGGCGGATGGGTTCTTGCGCTGAGAGGGAATCTGCCGCGGCCCCCGGTTTGGCCCCTTCTTGAATAGGCCGGGCAAGTTGGATAATCGGAAGAGTCCGGAACTGCAGTCCCGCCGGACGGAAAAGAACTGAAGATGGAGAACCAGCAGAGGATGGCGCCGGCGGCGGGGTCAGTCCTGGAACCGAAACGGGTGTATGCACTGGCGCTGCTGTGTATGGCAGCAGGGCTGGGAATTGGCTACGTGCTGCACAGCGGCGGACCGGCCACCCAACCTCAAACTGCCGCGCCGGCAGCAAAGGTGGCGATGCCTGCCTCTCCGCACGGCAATGCAGCCAACGGACACATGCCCACCGCGAATGAGATGAAGCAGATGGCGGACAAGAAGGCGGCGCCTCTCAAGCAGAAGCTGAAGAGCGATCCGAAGAACGCCCAGTTGCTGGCACAGGTGGGCGCCATCTACCACTCGGCTAACCAGTTCGAGGATGCCATAGGCTACTACAGCCAGTCGGTACAGGCGGATGCGAAGAATCCGGCTTTGCGTATCAAGCTGGCTTCCAGCCTCTTCCGTAGTGGCGACGCGGACGGAGCGATTGCGCAGCTGAACGAGTGTTTAAAGATCGATCCCAGCAACGCGAATGCGCTCTTCGACCTGGGGGTGATCCGGCTGCAGGGCAAGCGGGACGCGAAAGGGGCGGCGGCAGCGTGGCGGCAACTGCTGAAGTCGAACCCGGACCTGGCCCCGGAGCGCAAGGCCGCGGTGGAGAAGATGCTGGCACAGGTGAGCGCCAACGCGTCCATGACCAACGCGTCCAGAAAAGGAGCCGAGAGCCATGACGGAGCAAAGTAACGCGGTGCGGCAGTGGGTGTGGACCCGGCAGCGCGCGCTGCTGATGGCTGCGATCTGCCTGGCGGCGGGGATCGGCGGGGGCTGGCTGATCCGGGGGGTGCAGATCCCCGCGGCAGGAGGTGCGCCGGCTGCCGGGAAGACGGCTGAGCCACCAGCCCAGAGCGCCCCGGCGGCGCCCCAGCAGCAGGCCGCGGTGCCGGCAGTGGACACACTGAAGCAGGCCGCCGATCATCAGGCAGTGCCGATGCTGGCGCGGCTAAAAAGCGAGCCCAACAATCCGGAGCTGCTGGTGAACCTGGGCAACCTCTATGACGACGCCAGGCAGTACCCTGCGGCGGTGGGCTACTACGAGCGGGCGTTGAAGGCGAGGCCGGCGGATGCCAACGTACGTACCGACATGGCGACGGCCTACTGGTACATGGGACAGCCGGACCGCGCGTTGGCCGAGTTTGACAAGGCGCTCAGCACCGCTCCGGCAAACGCGAACACGCTGTTCAACCGCGGCATTGTCCGTTGGAAGGCCAAGGCCGACGGCAAGGGAGCCATGGCCGATTTCCAGAAGGTGCTTTCGCTCAACCCGAACTATCAGGGAAAGCCGCAGGCCGAGCAACTGATGGCAGAGATCAGGCAGCAGGGTGCGGCGCGCTAGCAGCCTCTGACAGCGCACACGCCAGGGGCCGATCGCAATCGGCCGGCCTCTGGCCGCTGCCCTCTTATCGCATGCGCTTGCTCAGCGTCAGCCGGTTCCGCTCATCCCGCCGTTCGTAGGCAATATCATCGGCCAATTCGCGCAGCAGATAAATCCCCAACCCGCCCACCGGCCTCTGCTCCAGCCCAAGCGAAAGATCGGGAGCCGGCACGGCCAACGGGTCAAACGCATGACCGTCGTCCGTCAACCGCATCGTCACCTTCCCGTCGGCAACCCATAGATCAACCAGAATCGTGTGCTCGTCCTCATCGTCGTATCCAAATTCTATGCAGTTCAGCACCAGCTCCTCGATCGCCAGAAGCACAAAGTAGAGAGCCTCCGCTGACGGCTCGTATCTCTCCAGCCAGGCCTCCGCCGCCTCGCTCGCCTCACCAATCGCATCGCGGGCATTCCGAACCTTCAAACTCAGGCTTTTCCCCACAGTCATGCCCGCCCCGCTTCAACTGCCCCAGATTATATGCGCCCCTTCCCTCCGCTTTCGCGCACCGCAAGCCTCCGTTCGCCCCGGCCGGCAAAAGTCTCCTTGCCATGCCTTCCGCCAGCCGGTATCGTTCACATGATGCTTCCCTTCCGTGCCGTACTGAAAAAGATAGCTCTCGGGTCGCTGCTCATCGCCGCGTCGGCGGCGCTCCTGCTCTACTCCGATCTCGGCTCCCGCAACGGCTATTCCGCCAAGGGCGCAAACAGCGGCCGCCCCTTGCGCCTCGCCATCGTTCAGCAAGCCTCCGTCACCCCCCTCGACGAGGGCGTTACCGGAGCCCTTGAAGCGCTCAAGCAGCGCGGCTATGAGGATGGCGGACGCGTGATCGTCCATCGCTACAACGCCCAGGGAGACATCGCCACCGCCAACGCCATCGCCCGCGAAGTCACCAGCGGCGACTTCGACCTCATCTTCTCCGCCTCCACCGTCAGTCTCCAGACCATCGCCAACGCCAACCGCTTTGCCACTCCGCCCCGCCGTCACGTCTTCGCCATCGTCACGGATCCCTATGCCGTCGGCGTCGGCGTCAGCAAAGACAATCACTCCATTCATCCGCCCTACATGACCGGCGTCGGCAGCTTCGCTCCCGTCGAGGCCATCTTCCGCCTCGCCAAACAGGTGTACCCCCCGCTCAAGCGCGTCGGCCTGGTCTGGGACCCCTCTGAGGCCAACTCCGTCGTCACCACAAAACTTGCCCGCTCCGTCTGCCCCTCCATGGGCATCGCGCTCGTTGAGGCCAACGCTGAAAACTCCACCATGGTTGGCGAGGCCACTGCCTCCCTGCTCGCGCGCGGCGTTGAAGCCATCTGGGTCAGTCCCGACCTCACCACCTCGCACGCACTCAATGTCATCGTCAGCCAGGCAAGGGTGGCCAGGATTCCCGTCTTCGTCTCCACGCCCAGCGACAGAGTTACCGGATCCCTCTTCGATCTCGGCGCAAACTACATCGCCATCGGTCATGTGGCCGGCGACCTGGTCGCCGATGTGCTCGATGGCCGCGATCCGGCCCGCGTTCCCGTCGAGAATGTCATGCCCATCACTCTCCACCTCAACCGCCTCGTCCTCAAGGGCCTGCGCGATCGCTGGCAGTTTCCCGACTCGGTCCTCCAGCGTGCCGACGTCGTTGTCGACGAAACCGGCAAGCACGTGAATAACTCGCCGCCACCTGCCAGCGATCCCGCGACAAAACCCACCGCCGCTGCGGAGGCCAAAAACCCAAAATGATTGCGCACACGCAAACTTCCCCCAACGCCGCAGAGAGGGCCTGATGGAAATCACCCAGCATCCGGGACCCGAATCGCTCGAACTCCGCCTCACCGGCCGCATCGATGCCAGTTGGGCTGAAGAGCTCGGCAGCATCATTGAGAACGCCGTGCGCGAAGGCTCGCATCGTGTCGTGCTCAACTTTGCCGGCGTCAAATACATCAGCTCGCTCGGCATCCGCGTCGTCTTTCTCCAATACAAAACACTGAAATCGGTCAACGGCAGCCTGCTCATCAGCCATCCCAACGAGCTCTGCCGCCACATCCTCTCCACCGTCGGGCTGGCTGAAATCCTGGTCATCGACGACGGCGGCCACGCAGCAAATGCCGCGCCCGCGCACGCTCAACGCCAGCGCCGCGGAGCCGCTACCTACGAGATCTATCCGCAACCCGCGGCAAGGCCGCTCTCCTGCTCCCTCGTCGGCCATCCCGAGCGCCTCGCCTCTACCGGATTCACTGAAGCCGATTGCCAGCCGCTGTCCTTCGCTGGCGGCGCCTTCGGTCTCGGACTCGGCGCATTCGGAGAAGGTTTCGCCGACTGCGAAACGCGCTTCGGCGAGTTTCTCGCCGCCGCCGGATGCGCCATCGCCCTGCCCACCAGCGACGCAAACACCCTGCCCGACTACGTTGTCGAACAAGGCGGGCTCGTTCCCAAAGTCGAAACCCTTTACGGACTCGTCGGCACTGGAGATTTCCCTTCCATGGTGCGCTTTGACGCATCGGTCGATAGCCACGGAAAAATCGCCATTTCCGAACTCGTCAACTCGCTCCTTGAACTCTCCGCCGCAAGTGCCATTGCCTTCGTCGTCCTGGCTGAAGCCGCCTGCCTGGTCGGCGCTACCCTCCGCAAGTCGCCCGCGCGCAAGCCGCTGGCCCACACTCTGCCCGGCGTCCGCGACTGGCTTTCGTTCACCACTGAGCACAAAACCGAGAAAAGCCTCTGCCTGCTGGTCGGCGTCGCGGGCCGCGGAATCGACGGCGAAGCTGCCAAATTCCTGCGTCCCATCAAGGCCGGCTCTCCGCTCTCGGCTCACATCCACGCCGCCGTCTTTCCTTATCGGCCCGTGCAGCAGGGAGAGCTGCCCTTCGCCGCCACGGTAGCCGGCGCGCTCGCCGCCTCCACGCCCTCCGCCGTCCTCCATCTCATGGCCGATACTCGCCGCTTTGAAGGCGTGGGAGAAACTGAGCTGGCCCGCGGCGCCGTTTGGATGGGCCCCCTGCACTCCATCGCACGAGCATGAGGCATTCATGAGTTTATTGATTGGGGCTTTGACCCTCGGACTGATTCTCGCGTTGCTCGCACTCGGCGTCTACGTGAGCTTTCGCATCTTCAACATGCCCGACCTCACCGCCGAAGGTTCCGTTACTCTCGGCGCTTCGGTTGCAGCCGTCCTGATTGTCAGCGGCCACAACCCGGTGCTTGCCACTGTGGCCGGCACGGCGGCCGGCGCCGTCGCGGGCACCGTCACCGGCCTCCTCGCCACCAAGTGCCAAATCAATCCGCTGCTCAGCGGCATCCTCGTCATGACCGGCCTTTACAGTGTCAATCTCCACGTCATGGGCAGCAGCAACATTCCTCTCATCGACGTAAAGACGCTCGCCACCTATGCCGAGCACATTGGTGTCAAAGTCTTCGGCGGCACGGCCAATCTCAACGTCGCCGGATGGGCGGTCAGCGTCCGCGACGCCTCCATGCTCATCTGCATTCTGCTCTTCGTCGTCGCCGTCTGCATCCTGCTCTACCTCTTCTTCCGCACTGACATGGGCACCGCCATGCGCGCCACCGGCGACAACCCGCAGATGATCCGCGCCCTCGGCGTCAGCGTGGACACGGCCACCATCTTCGGCCTCGCCATGTCCAACGGCATGATCGCCCTCAGCGGCGCATTGATCGCCCAGTACCAGGGCTTTGCCGACGTGCAGATGGGCGTCGGCATCGTCGTGCTGGGCATCGCCAGTGTCATCATCGGTGAAGCCCTCGTCGGCACCCGCGCGCTCGGCCTGCTCATCGCGGGAACCGTCATGGGCTCGGTGCTCTTCCGCCTGCTTGTGGCCATCGCCCTGCGTTGGGGGCTCAGCCCCAACGACCTCAAGCTCATCACCGCCGTCTTTGTTTTTGCGGCACTCGTCATGCCCAATTTGGCCCGCCGGTTCAAACTCCACCGGCAAGCTCCAGCGGAGGCGGCCTGATGCCCGTACTCGAAATCGACAACATATCCAAAACCTTCAAGCCCGGCACACCCAACGAGGTCAAGGCCCTCAAGGCCATCTCCCTCAGCCTCAACGCCGGCTCATTCCTCATCTTCATCGGCACCAACGGATCGGGCAAGTCCACCCTGCTTAACGCCGTCGCCGGCAGCTTCTTCGTTGACACGGGCAGCATCTCCATTGCCGGGCAAACCATCACAAAATGGCCTGAGCATCGGCGCGGCCGCCTCATTGGCCGCGTCTTTCAAGACCCCTTCAGCGGAACCGCGCCCACCATGTCCATTGCCGAGAATCTTGTCCTCGCCTCGCGCCGCGGTCGTCCTCGCGGCCTGGGCCTCGCCGTCAATCGCCGCTCCATGGAGGAGCTTCGCGCCCGCATCCGCCCGCTCAACATGGGACTCGAAGACCGGCTCGACAATCCCATCGGCAGCCTCTCCGGCGGCCAGCGTCAGGCCCTCACGCTTCTCATGGCGTCGTGGCTCAAACCCGAACTGCTCCTGCTCGACGAGCACACCGCTGCTCTCGATCCCAAAGCCGCCGACCAGGTCATCCGCCTCACCCACGAAATTATCGAGCGCGACAAACTCACCACCCTCATGGTCACTCACTCCATGCAGCAGGCAGTCAACCTCGGCGATCGCATCGTCATGATGTACAAAGGCAACATCATCCATGACCTTGAAGGCACCGAGCGTGCCCGCGTCCGCCCCCAGGACCTTCTCGCGCGATTCGAAGACATCCGCCGCCGCGAGCAACTGGATAGCTCCGTCGCCGAGATGCTCAGCAGCAACTACGTTTAGTGTTCTGAGTCCGAAGCTCTCAACAAACTCATTGCTGTCATCCTGAATCCATATTCACTGTTGTCATCCTGAGCGAACGGGGCCCCAGGCGCTTTTCAGCTTGGGGGTGGTGAGTCGAAGGATCTGCATTTCTTCTCACACAGTCCTGCGGCCAACTTCAGAGTCGAGAGACCGGCAGCACACCGCACTCAAGCACCTCATTATGCTCCCCTTACTCTCGCCGTCAAATTGCCTGCCGCCCACCCGCCATGCCCGCGCGCTTGAACAGCGCGCTCTCGTTATGTTTTAATTCGAGTTCAGTCGGAGATACTCTTCGGCTTTGCCGAAAGAGGGTGATTGTTGTTGATAGCTTTCGCTCGCAAGCAGAGGCTTTGTCCCGGCCTGCCCTGTCGAGGGCAGTTGCGGATGTGTGTTTCCGCTGTTTGCAAGAGGAACGAAGCCTAGGTTCACCAGGTTCGCAGCTTCTCACTCAGCGGCCCGCGCACTTCAGCGTGGGCCGTTTGTTTTTTTCGTGACTGAAAGGAAAGGTCAAAGATGACATCTCGAGTTTCCCTCAACGCCGGCAATACTGCACTGTTCCAATCCTCCGGCTCTTACCTGCGCGCCTTCCGCTCCCTGCTGGCAGTTGCCGTTGTTGTTGCCGCATCGCTCTCGCTGTCGCCCGCGCAGACTCTCGCGCACGCGGATGCTGACCGCTACATCCACGACATCCAGGTACTCGCAGCTCCCAACATGGAGGGCCGTGGCGATGGATCAAAGGGTCTCGTCCGCGCAGAGAAGATTCTCGTCCAGCGTTACTCGAGCCTCGGCCTTCAGCCCAAAGGCACTGAGGGATTCCTCCAGCCTTTCGATGTCATCACCGGCGCCGAACTCACGCCGGGCAATAGCCTCTCCGTTGAAGGCGCCGGCCCAAAGCAGTCCCTCAAGCTTCACGACGATTACATCCCCTACAGCTTCTCCTCTGCCGGCAAGGCCGCCGGCGAACTCGTCTTTGCCGGCTATGGCATCTCCGCCGATGAGTGGAAGTTCGACGAGTACAACGGCCTCGATGTCAAAGGCAAGGTCGTGGTGGTCATCCGTAAAGAGCCCGCTTTTGCCACTGCTCATGGCACAAAGGGCGAGTCTTCGTCCCATGGCGATCTCATTACCAAGGCCATTCTGGCCCGCAAGCATGGCGCCGTGGCCGTCATCGTGCTGAACGGCGCGCTCGCCAAAAACGAAGAAGATCTGCTGCCGCACTTCGGCGGCGACGGCGGACAGGAAGACGTCGGCATTCCCATCGTCGAGGTCAAGAATGACGCAGCGGCCCCCTGGTTCCGCGCCGCCGGAAAAGACCTCTTTGACCTCCAGCATTCCATTGACAACTCGGGCAATCCCTCCTCCTTCGCGTTTCCTGAGGCGCTTCACGTCACGCTCGATGCCGGCGTCAAAAAGAAGCATGCCATCGTCAACAACGTCCTCGCCTATCTGCCCGGCAAGTCCGATGAGTACGTCATCCTCGGCGCGCACTACGACCACCTCGGCCGTGGCGAATACGGCTCCCTCGCTCCATCGCTGCTCGGCCAGTTTCATCCCGGCGCGGACGACAACGCCTCCGGCACCGCCGGCCTGCTTGAGCTGGCCCGCATCCTCGCCCCGCTCAAAGGCCAGTTGCCACGCGGCATTCTCTTTTCTTCCTATGCAGGCGAGGAGCTCGGCCTGCTCGGCTCCGCGGCCTGGGTGCGCCAGCCCACTCTGCCCCTCGACAAGGCCGTCGCCATGCTCAACATGGACATGATCGGGCGCATCTCGAAAAACACCCTCTACATCGGCGGCGTCGGCACTGCCGCGGACTTCCGCCCCATCCTCGAGAAGGCCACCGCAACCTCCGGCTTGAAAACCGAACTCACTGAGAGCGGCTACTCTTCCAGCGATCACACCTCCTTCGTCGTCAAGCAGATTCCGGTCCTCTTCTTCTTCTCCGGTCTCCATGCCGACTATCACAAGCCCTCTGACACCTGGGACAAGATCGACTCCAAAGACGCCGTTCGCGTCGTTGACCTGGTTGCCGAAACGGGCCTCCAAGTTGACGAACTGCCCGCCCGCCCCGCCTTCCTCACCGTGGTTGAAAAGCACTCGACCACCGGCGGCTCCGGCGGCGGCGGCTACGGCCCCTACTTCGGTTCCATTCCCGACTTCGGCCAGGTTGAAACCGGTGTCCGATTCTCCGATGTGCGGCCCGGCTCTCCCGCAGCCAAGGCCGGACTCAAAGCCGGCGACACCATGATCCAGTTCCGCGATCAGACCATCAAGAACCTCTATGACTTCACTGACGCGCTGCGCCGCAGCAAAATTGGCGACGTCGTTGAAGTCACAGTCCTGCGCGACGGCAAACCTCTCAAAGTTCAGGTCACTCTTGAGCAGAGAAAGTAATCGCAGGAACATTGGAATGGCTGGTTTTCTCACCCTCTCGCTGTCAGGCCGCGCCGGCATCCTTCACGGGTGCCGGCGCGGCCTGTCCGCGAGAAATTTGCAAAAACCTCGCAGATCGGTTGCATTCTCAAATCAAGTCCGCTATATTTCAGTGAAACAGGCTATGCATAACTTCTATCTAAATCTCGTCATCTGTTGCCAAGGCCGCGGGTTCGTGTGTGCTTTCGGCAAGGCTTGTAGAACCTAGTCGATCCAGCATCACCCGAGACTCTCGACGGCCCACGATCTTCATCGTGGGCCGTTTTGTTTCTTGCCCCACATTTCAGGCCATCGTCCCAACCAACTCATCAGGAGAGTGCGCAAATGAACCTTCGGCTTCCCTCCCGCTTTCGTCTCAAAATCTTCCTCGCCGTTGCCGTCTTGGCCGGCCTTCAACTGGTGGTCGGCGTCAGCGCGCAGACATTTCGCGGAGCCATCCACGGAACCATCGTCGATCCATCGGGCGCTCTGCTCCCCGCAGCCAGTGTCACCGCCCGCAATACCGCCACTGGCCTCGAATACCGCACCGTCTCGTCCAGCGCAGGCGACTTCGCTTTCTCCGATCTCCCCATTGGCATTTACAGGGTCACGGCCCATAAAGACGGCTTCCGCGATCTCGTTGCCGAGCGCATTCCCATCGATGCCGGCGCAGTCTACAGCCTGCCCCTCAAACTGCAAGTCGCCTCGGCTGCAACAGCCGTTGTTGTTACCGCCAGCGCCCTCACCATCGATACCGCAACCACAACTCAGGACGCCGTTCTCGATTCCACCACTGTTGAAGCCATTCCCCTCAACGGCCGCGACTTCACCCAGTTGCTTGCCCTCAGCCCCGGTTACTCCGGCTACACCGTCGGCTTTATGAGTGCCATCAACGGAACCCAGGGCTCGCAGATCAACTGGCAAATTGAAGGCGCTGACAACAACGACCTCTGGAACAATACCTCCGCCGTCAATCAGGGCGGAGTCTATGGCGTGCCCGGCGTTCTGCTGCCCCTCGATTCGGTCGATGAGTTCTCTCTCGTCACCCAGGGTTCCGCAGAGGCTGGCCGCAACCCCGGCGGCGTCGCCAATCTCGTGCTGAAATCCGGAACCAACCAGGTCCATGGTGCGGTCTACTATTACAACCGCAACGAAGCTTTCGCCACAAGCAATCCTTTTGCCCTCGCCGGCTCTGAGAAGCAGGAGATCCGCAATCAGCAGTTTGGCACTTCCATCGGCGGCCCCATCCGTCGCGACAATACCTTCTTTGAGGCCAGCTTTGAGCGGCAAAGCTTCATCATCGGCCTTCCTGAACACGTAACCGAACCATCGGCTGCCTATCAGGCTGCCGCAACTGACCTGCTCAATAACCCGGGCAACAAATACGGCACCTATGCCCCCATTGCCGTCAATCCCGTCTCCCTCAAGCTTCTGCAAAATCTCTGGCCCGCCAGCGCGCTTACCGGCCCTGCCACTTCAGGCAACTACTTTGACCCCGCCAACGAAGACGGAAACAGCAACAACGGCGTCCTCAAGCTCGATCACGCCTTCAGTCAGAATCACCGCGTCTCCCTCAGCGCTTTCATCGGAGTCGGCACTCAGACCGCTCCCACCAGCTCTTACCTCCAGCCCTACTTTGAGCAGGCTCCCCTCCACGACGAGAACTGGTCCTTCGTCTACAACGCAACCCTCTCGCCGCGACTCGTCAGCCAGGCCACCTTCGGCTTCAACTTCTTCCACCAAACGTTTTCCGATCTCGATCACAGCTTCGATCCCACCGCTCTCGGCTTCAATACCGGAGTGACCGCCCCCAACCTTTCCGGAGCCCCTGACATCAGCATCTCCGGCTTCGATCCCATCGGACCCACGCCCTCGTCCGGCCGTGAAGACATCACCGCCCATCTCACTGAGGCTCTCTCTTACATCGTCGGCAAACATCAGTTCCGTTTCGGAGGCGAAGTCCGCCGCGGCCAGGTCTACGATAATAACCACACCGGTCAGCGCGGCTCCTTCACTTTCCAGCAGCTCACTTCCGATCCATGGGCCAGCTCGCCCCTCGTCACCGACGGCAATGTCGGTTCTCTCGCTGACTTCCTCGAGGGTGAGGTCTACTCCGCCGGAATCGTGCAGGGAAACCCCGTTCGGAAAGTCTTTGAAGACAGCCTCTCTTTCTTCGGCCACGATAACTGGCAGGCCACGCCCAGCTTGAATCTCAACCTCGGTCTGCGCTACGACTCCAACAGTCCCGTGCACGATGGCAACAAGGACCTGTCCACGTTCCTGCCAGATAAAGGCCTGGTCCTCGTCGGCTCCGGGCTCGACTCCATCTTCCCGCGCGACTGGAAAAACTTCGGTCCCCGTGGCGGCTTCGCTTACCAGCCCAGCGGCATCCGCAATCTCTCCATCCGCGGCGCCGCCGGCATCTATTACGACACCGTCAACGTCTCGCCCTTCCTCGGCAACAGCTTCGTCTTTAACGGTGGACCGAGCGGCGTTGAAGAAAACCCCATCGGAACCAACCCCGCCGTCTCCGTCTCCTTGCAGCCCGGCTCGCTGCTGCCCTCTGACGGGTCGGCCATCTTCTCCAAGGCCAGCGCCGGCGGCTTTGCCAACATCTATTCCATCAGCCAGAAATTCCGCACTCCCTACACCTACAACTACAACCTCAATATTCAAAAAGGCATCGGCAAATCCGTCGTATTCGAAGTTGGCTATGTCGGCAGCCAAAGCCGCCACCTGCTCCAGCTCATCGATCTCAATCAAGCCGCCCTCGGCAGCGACTTCAACAACGCTGACTTTGACGCCAACGGCAACAACATAACCCGCCCCTACTACTCCAAGTACCCCCAATACGGCGTCATTGACGAGCAGCAAACCCGCGCCAACTCCAACTACAACTCCCTCCAGACTTCCCTGCGCGTCTCCTCGTGGCGCGGAGTCACCGCGCAGTTCCACTACACCTGGGCCCACACCCTCGACGTCTCCAGCTTCGGCGGCGCGCCTCAGGACAGCACTCATCCCGACGCCGACTACGGCAACAGCGACTTCGACACGCGCCACAACTTCACCGCGTTCTTCCAGTACGACGTCCCAGGCAGCCATTACGGGCCCAGGTGGCTCTCCAACGGCTGGACCGCCAACTCCACGCTCAGCTTCCACAGCGGCCTGCCGTTCTCGCTCGCTGCAATCGGCGACTGGAGCGGCACCGGCGAAAACACTGACCGCCCCAACCTCGTCGGCAAACCCTACGACGGCGTATCCCACACGCCCACCAGTGACGGCGTCCAATGGTTCAACCCGAACGCATTCGCCTTCCCTGACCCCGGCACCTACGGAACCTTCCGCCGCAACCAGCTCTTCGGGCCCGGCTACAGCGACGTCGACCTCGCTGTCGTCAAAACCACACAGGTTGCCGAACGGCTGCGCGTACAGTTCCGCGCCGAGCTCTTCAACATCTTCAATCGCGCCAACCTCGGCAACCCCACCTTCCTCGGCGCAAACTTGCTCATTCCCGCCGGACCCGGCGCTCCCTTCACCATTCCCATTACTTCAACCAACGGTGAGCAGTTCGGCCTTCCTGGCATCGGACCGGGAGAACCCTTCAACGCCCAGCTCGCACTCAAACTCATCTTCTAAAATCCAGGGAGAGCCCTCGCGGGCTCTCCGCTCCCAACCCGGAGAGAAAAGGAATCAAATACGATGAAGCTTTCAATGTTCGATCTGCGCCGCGCAGGCCTGCGTTCCTCCGCATGCGCGCTCGCAGCCCTCTCTGCACTCGCTGTCTGTGCTTCCATCGCCATAGCCCAGACTCCCGCCGCCGCTCCATCGGCCCCGCCGGGCCCTTCTGATCAATCCAAGGAACTCCCCGTCCACCGCATCCCCAACCTCTTCCCCGGCGCTGAGTTCTACTTCGCCCCCGATAACCAGCACATCATCGGCAATGCCAAGGGCCCTACAGACACCAGCTACCACGTCTACACCCTCA
>Ga0302320_10009769_pt1 | contig 20548 bp, 13 predicted proteins | sample Bog_T0_3_FD_202130 | JGI IMG/M metagenome (GOLD analysis project Ga0302320, IMG submission 202130) | Peat permafrost microbial communities from Stordalen Mire near Abisko, Sweden - Bog_T0_3 | ecosystem: Environmental > Terrestrial > Soil > Wetlands > Peat | place: Sweden: Abisko, Stordalen Mire...
AGCGCTCACGCCCGATCAGGTATACTTCAACCGCCTGCCAGAATCCATGGCAGCCTAAAAACAAAAACAAGAACTTCCACCTAAGGAAAAAGCAAAAACTGTCCGAACGACCGGGACCACCTCACTTGGCGGCCTTTGCGCTGGTCAATGTTTACCAGCATCGCAAGCGGTTGTTGAAGGCGCTGCCCGTGCTGGCCCCGTGCGGGGCGTAGTGTCTCTCGGGGCCGTAAAACGGCCTGCGGGAACGAAAAACGAGGCAGGTAGCACGGCGTAAAGCCGGAAAAATCGAGGACACAGCGCACGAAATCGCCGACTTGGTCAGATTTTTTCTTGTGTGCGAGAAAATGATGGGTTGATCAGAGGTTCCTTAAAGCCCATCTTGTTTAAATTTGTTGCAGGCGTCAATGTTGAGGCATGAAACAGCTTAGGGCAGAACTATGGACGAAGTGGCGAGGGTTGGTATCAGAGCAGAGCCAAAGCGGTCAGACGGTAAGCGCATTCTGTCGTGACCGCGGATTTCGTGATTCGCAGTTCTACGATTGGAAGACGCGACTTCCGGGCTCCGGTTGGATTGTAGGCTAACCGGAAGAAGGTCGGGGGGAAGATCGACGTGGGAGATGCAGGATATCGGTGTGTCAAGAAAGCCATCGTAATCTTGCAAGAAGCGGTTCTTTTACCGTAAGGAATTCTTATGGGGATGCATTTCATACTCCAAGAGCCTTGTATCGTGGGTGGCGGTAGTGCGAGACGGTAGTAGTTGTAATAGCGCCAGACCCTCTTGTGCTGCGAGTTTCGTCTTTTCATTCTGATGGTTGGCTCGGTATGCCTGCGCCAACATGAGAAGGTAACTTGTCCGGCGGCGATTCGTGAGTGCAACAAGACGCTCCGCGAGCTGCACGGTGAGCGGTGGATCGCGCAATGTGACAGGTAGGACAGTCAACATTTGTGTGGCCGCCAGATCAAGATTATGAAGTGAGGCATCTGGAGAAGACGCTACCTGACGCAGTGCGGTAATGCCCTCTGCGGCAATATGCGCGCCATCTGTGGTTGAGCTTTTAGCCTGTTCAAGTGTGCCCAGGGCGGCCTGATCGGCACCGAGTTCTGCTTTCCAGTTCTTGTTGTCGGGATTGACATGTATGAGGCGCTCACGGATCGCGACGGATCGACGCAGCAGCGCGATGGCCCGATCACGATTTTCGCGGTTTGACTCCTGGTTAGGATTTAGCCGGCGATCCAGCATGTCAACGTAGGTAAGCGCTTCATTGGAAAGACTGTTGGCGAAGTCGACCTGAGCGCGAGTGTCGGTTGGGTCGGCGTTCGCGAAGTATTCGTCGTTTTTCCGCGCTTGCTCGCAGGCGTCGAGCGCATTCTTGTAGTCCAACGTGTCGCTTAAACTGTCGGCTAGTTTCTCTAAGACTGCATTTCTTCCGCGCAGGGTTGCGGCCGTTTCTTTGTCGGCAGCCGGGAGAGCATCCCAGGCAGCAAGGGACTTGCGATAGTCGGCAATGGCTTCGATGGGGTCGGACTCCGCTTCGATGCTTCCAAGTTTCAGATAGTCGATCGCCACCCCGCGACGGGAGCGCAGAAAGTTTGCGTCCAAAGAGATTGCGCGGCGCGACAGTTCCAGCGCACGACGATAGGCGGCGAGTGCGCCGGCAGGGTCCCCCAGGCCGGAGACGCCGGTTTGTCCCAGTTGGTCGCCCAAGGCACCGTAGGCAGCAGAAGCCTCTGCGACCTGTGCCGCGGTCGCCTTCGGGTTTGCTATCCGCGCATCGAACGCTTCGACCGCCGAGCGCATGGAGACGATGGATTCCTTCGTTCGACCGAGCCCAAAAAGCACTTCACTTCGCGACTGTTGTGCCAGGGCGAGCGGACCCAGAATGGATGTGTCTTTCGGGAAGTCTTCTCTGAATCGCTGAGCAATAGCGAGCCCCTTACCGATGCTCGCAAGAGCGCCGGCAGAGTCGCCGATGTTCTGGTCGTACGGATTGCCTTGCACATTGCCGAGATGGGTGTAGGCATCGATGAGATCGAGCTGCGTAAGACGGTCACCGGCGGCGTCCTTCGACATGCGATCGAGATGCTCCAGAACGCGTGTAACAAGCAAGTGCTGGACAGGAGTCGAGCCGGGAAGTTGCTTCACGGCTTCATCGATTTCCGAGAGCAGACTGTTGCTCAACTGGCGGAGATCCTGTGAGCGGGCCTCTGCCCGGCGCCGTTGCAGATTGGCATTGCGCGACTGCCACAAGATGCCGCCGACGCCGACGATCATACTGACAGCGAGAAGCGCAACTGCGGACAACGCGAGACGATTGCGGCCGATGAATTTGCTGGCATGGTAGCGGTATGAGCCTCGGCGTGCATGCACGGGGCGACCGTCGAGGTAGGCCCCGATGTCGGCGCTGAACTGATCGACAGTAAGATAACGCTCGACGGGGTCTTTGCGCAGGGCTTTGAGTACGATGGCATCGAGATCGGCGTCGGGTTTCTCAACACCGACGGCCACTGCGCTCGGCGACCGTGGGACTTCGCTGCAAATGATGCGGAGCATCTCGGCGGTAGAGAAGTCCGTGAGTTCGTAGGGCGGCACGTCCGCAATGAGGAGGTACAGGAGGACACCAAGAGAGTAGGTGTCCGACGCGGTGGTGATTGGGTTGCCGAGGACCTGCTCGGGGCTGGCGTATTGCGGAGTGTAGGAATGTAGACCGTGGCGAGTGAGCTCTGCCGCGGCGTCCGCCGGTGAAGGGGCCAGGAGTTTGGCAGTGCCGAAGTCGAGCAGGCGTGGCGTTCCATCGGCAACGACAAGTATGTTGTCCGGTTTAAGATCGCGGTGGATAATGAGGTTCTGATGTGCGAACTGCACAGCGCTGCAGACGTTTTGGAAGAGCTTGAGCCGATCGCGTAAAGATAGATGATTTTCCTTGCAATAGCGCGCGATGGAAATTCCATCGACATACTCCATGGCGAGATACAACTCGTCATCCTCGCCGACACCGCCATCCAGCAGACGAGCGATGAAAGGGTGGACCAGTCCCGCGAGGATTTGACGCTCCAGGCGGAATCGCTCGCGGAAGAGGTCCGTGGCAAGCGGCATATCAATCAGCTTGATTGCCACCTGCTGGCGAAACTGGCCATCGATGCGATGAGCGAGGTAGACGGCTCCCATGCCGCCGCGTCCCAGCAACCGGTCCAATTCGTAAGGCCCGATGCATCGCCCCTGCAGAGAGGTACCGGCTCTACTCTTCGCCTCTCCGGAGCTCCGTGAAGTCAGCGACTGCTCGGCCTCAAATGCTTCTATCAGTGAGCGCAGCTCAGCGATCAGGGCAGTATCGCCTGCGCACCTTCTATCGAGAAGGGATGGCCGCTCGTCCGGCGGCACAGCAAGCACCTCATGGAAGATGTCTTCGGTCCGGTGCTGGTGTTCGGCAGATTCCTTCATGGATGACATGTGCTGCTCCATCGAGCACGACAGCGTCTAATTGATACTGCGGAAATGCAATACCAAATGCCTCAAATCTACGCGAGCCCTTTATTCGCATCCGGAGCGATCCGCCGATAGAGCCAGGCTTTTGCGTACTTAAGGTCGCGATCTACGGTTGCCTTTGAGATATTCATCAATTCAGCGGTCTCTTCAGCGGTGCATCCCAGGAAGTAGCGCAGCTCGACGAGTCGGACCTTGGTTTCATCGATTAAGGCAAAAGCTTCGAGGGCACGGTTAAGTTCAATCAACTCCTCGCTGCCTATGCCTACCCACGGCAGGTCATCGTTCAGGGGGATGTGCTCCGCCTTGCCGCCGCGCCGCTGTGCCTGGCTGCCGCGGGCGTGGTCGATCAGAATCATCCGCATCACTTTTGCGGAAAAGGTATAGAAGTGAGCGCGATCTTCCCAATCGGCCTTCTTCTGGTTCAACAGCCGCAGGTACAACTCATGGACGAGCGAGGTCGCCTGCATGACACCAGGGTCTCTTTCCCGTCGGATATAGCTTGAAGCGATCTGCCGGAGGCTCGAATAGACCAATGGTACAAGCTGCTCGAATGCGCCGGCTTCGCCGTTTTTCCATTTCGTGAGAAGTAGCGTGATCTCGCCCTGTGGCATTTCCAAGCAAACCTCCTGGGAAACTGAGCCTGCCCGCTTCTTTTGTTGCACTTAGTGTAGCATCAGCTGATCAAAGATCAGAGAAACTCAGTACGTCTGATCGCCCTTCGCGTGCTCGCAAAAATAAATGAGGCATTCTCTTCTCCATTTGCGCTGTATCAGTTATATCCATCCAGCAGCTCATGCAGGTGATGGAGGAGGGAAATGCGATGGCACTGAAAATGTCCCGGTCTGTAAATTTCAACGATGTTGTTCATGCGATCAAAGGAGCAGCCTCGGTCGGCTCGCTCATGAGCCGTGTCATCTGCGGCGTTCTAGCTACCCTGACGCTGGCTAGCGTCTGCACCGCCTCAAGCTCTCCTGGGGCGGCCTCTGCCTCCGAGCAAGCTCATGTCGGGACCGACTACGGTAAGGTTCCGTTAAGCTTCGAAGCCAACCATGGCCAGACCGATCCCCGCGTTCAATTTTTCTCACGCGGTAATGGCTACGGACTTTTCCTCACGCCCAGCGAGGCAGTGCTCGAACTCGAGAAACTCCCTGCCGGTGCTAAGAAGCTCACCCTCGGCAAAGACGGCAAGCCAGCCGCGCAGCCCACACCCGAGACCTCCGTTTTGCGTATGAAGCTGGTGGGAGGGAACCCAGCCGCACACGTTGCGGCGCAGGATCTCCTGCCTGGCACCGTAAATTACTTCCGTGGCAATAACCCCAGGAAGTGGGCAACGGATGTTCCTACGTACAAGCGGGTGAGCTACACGGGCGTGTATCCGGGTGTCGACCTGGTCTACTATGGCAACCAGCGCCAGTTGGAGTACGATTTCGTCGTAGCTCCCGGCGCCGACCCAAAGCAGATCGCACTCAGCTTCACCGGGGCAACTCCGAAGATCGACGGCCAGGGCAATCTGGTCCTTGCGAACAGAAAAGTTGAAACCAGCTTCCACAAGCCGGTGGTCTACCAGATGGCAGGGGATACGCGAGTCAGTGTGGAGAGTGGCTACGAGCTGCAAGGGAATCAGGTCCGCTTTGCGCTCGGAAACTACGACCACAGCAAGCCTCTGGTGATTGACCCGGTGCTGACGTATGGAACATTTCTCGGCGGCTCTCTGGACGATCGGGGTTTTGCAATCGCCGTGGATGACGCCGGCAATGCATATATTGCCGGCGATACCGTCTCGACGGATTTCCCGCTGGTGGATGCCTACCAGAGCACCAACCACGACACCAGCAATGGCTGGGTGGTGTTCGTCAGCAAGCTTAACCCGGCGGGAACCGCGCTCGTTTACTCGACTTTTCTTGGCGGAATCGCCGACTCACACGCACTTGGGCTTGCCATCGATTCTACAGGCAATGCGTACGTCGCTGGCTACACGAGCGCCGGCGACTTTCCGGTGACGGCTGGGGCCTTTCAGACGCTCTGTGGCGCCAACTACAGCGCTGCAACGGGAACGAGAGTTCGTATAAACGGATGCGCCGTCAGCGCGGATACAAGCGGCTTTCTCGCCAAGCTGACACCGGCAGGAAATTCGCTGGCGTATTCCACATTTCTCGGCGGAAGTGGCTTCTCCCAGATCACGGGCGTCGCGGTCGACGCAGCAGGGGACGCGTACGTTACCGGCGACACCAACTCCCAATGCGGCACAGGGCCCTACTGGCCAGCAAATCCCTCCGCAGCGAATACATACAATTGCTTCCCAACCACGTCCGGAGCCTACCAGACGACCCTCAACGGACAGGTGATTCCCGCGGGCAACTCGAGCACCTGGGCGTTCCTCACCAAATTCAGTGCGGACGGTTCCAGCCTGCTCTACTCTACGGACTTTCTCGCTCCGCAGAGCACTGGCAATGGAGGCAATCCGCTGGTAGCCTCAGCCTACGGTGTTGCCGTAGATAATGCGGGGAACGCCTATATCGCCGGCAACGCGGGATACGGACTGCCGACCACACCGAACGCCTACTACGTTCCGCCAGTAAACTCCAGCACAGTGATCCCGCCATACCCGGCGTTCGTGGCCAAGTTCAACCCCACCCTCTCGGGTTCGGCCTCGCTGGTCTACAGCACCTTCCTCGGTTCCGCCGCCCAGACGGCCGTCGCGTCCGGCTACACCAATGTCGCCACCGGAGTCGTTGTCGACGCATCTGGCGGCGCCATCGTGGCGGGTTACACGAACGTCGCAGGTTATCCCACCACCGCCGGCGCTTACCAGACAGCCGCCAACTGCACCAGTGGCTGCGGGATTGGCTTCGTCACCAAGCTCTCGACCGACGGCACTGCGCTTGCGTGGTCAACATTATTGGGGCAACAGCCAGGGGCAAGCAACTCGGTCCAGCTCACCGGGATTGCGCAGGGTGCTACCGGCAACATCTACGTCACCGGAACAGTGAATGGCTTCGGCGATTATCCGGTGGTCAACCCCATCACCCACGGCGTCAATGGCGGCGCGGTGATCTCTGAGCTCAACTCCACGGGCACGAGCCTGCTCTTCTCCAGCTACATCAGCGGCTATGGCAGTACCGACTATGCAACGGGAGTTGCCGCCGACGTTAACGGGAACATGTACGTCACCGGACGGGTCGACAACAGCACTCCAACCATTCCGACCACCACAGGAGCTCTGCAGACAACCTATCAAGGCGGGTCGTACGACGCTTTCGTTATCAAGATCGCGCCAACCGCGACTAGCACAACCACGTTATCGTTGTCCTCCGGCTCGGTGAGTGCGGGTCAGTCAGTCACCTTCACCGCGATCGTCTCTGGTCCGACCGGATCCTCTGTCCCAACTGGAACAGTCACTTTCTACATTGGGAGCACTCCGCTGGGGACAGGGACCCTCGACGGGACCGGCAAGGCGACCTACTCCACTTCGACTCTCTCTGCTACCACCTATACCGTCACAGCAAAGTATGCGGGCAACACCAGTTACTCCGGCAGTAGCTCCACAGCTCAAACACTCGTAGTCAACCCAATTGCCACTAGCACAGCCTTGACAGTTACACCTGCAACGGCCGTTGCAGGGACCAGCGTCTCGCTCTCTGCCAAGATAACGCCTGCATCCGGCACCGCAACCCCAACCGGCACTGTCACATTCTTCAACGGCACAACCCAAATCGCCGCAATCGCGGTAGACAGCACCGGGCAAGCGACTTTCACCAGCACGACACTGGCTGTGGGTACCTACTCCATCACTGCAGCCTATAGCGGTGACAGCATCAATGCTTCCTCCACTTCAACCTCAGCTAGCCTGACGATCACTGCGCCGCTCGTCTCCACCACGACAACCTTGTCTGCATCTCCCAGTTCGGCAGCAGCAGGCGCGAGCATCGCCTTGACCGTAACCGTCGCGCAAGCATCCGGCTCTGTCGTTCCCACTGGAACCGCCACCTTCAAGGAAGGCTCGACCACACTCGGCACTGGTACGCTAGCTGCCGGAAAGGCCACGTTTACTACCTCAGCATTGGCACAGGGTACACACTCCATCACGGCAAGCTATGGCGGAGATGCAGTCAACGCTGCTTCTACCTCCAGTGCGATCACCGTAACCATCACAGCAGCACCTGCAAAAGATTTTACGATCTCGCTTACTCCGACGAGTGCTACTGCGACGGCAGGCGCAACGGAGACGGCCACGGTAACTATAACGCCAGTGAACGGCTTCAACTCGGCGACAAGTCTGGCCTGCACCGGACTGCCCAGCTACTCCACTTGCTCCTTCAACCCCGCCAGCGTCACCCCTAACGGAACAGCGGCCTCAACCTCCACTCTCACCATCGCCACCAACGTGAAAGCCGCCGCCGCCGCGCTGCATCTCGCATCCGGGGGATCGCAGCACCCCGCAGTTCCCAACAATCGAACCATTGCGGTTGCCGGCATACTGGCTTCCTTCCTCCTGCTTCCGCTAACCGGATGGAAGAACCGCAAGGTGAGAAAGCTCTTGGCAATCGGCATTGTTGCACTTACCGGAACGGTGGCTACAGGGGCCATGATCGGATGCGGTGGCGGAAAGAGCACAACTACTCCCACCGGTAACTATACCGTCACGATAACTGGAACCTCCGGCTCTCTTACCCACAGCGCTACCTTCACGATTATTGTCCAGTAGCGAGACCGGAATTTGGAAGCAAGGAGAGGTCTTTCGGGAGGGACCTCTCCTTGCCAACAAGCATCACTGAATCCATGAAGGGGAAGAGTAAGTATCGGACTTAGGAAAGGGTCATAAAGCACCGGCGCCGGCTCACCCTCCTTATGTCGGCCAAAGAGACAAACGTCAACCTGAGCAATTCCATCGACGCAATGGTCAGTGATCGGCCACTAACGGGCGTCATGTATGACCTGACCATACCCATGAGAGAAAACGGAGAGGGACTAACCGTGCATTGTAATGCCGCCCCGATTCCCATCGCTGGTCCCAAACTCGAAAAACACTGCTTGCTGCGCCAAACACAGGGCCAGGGCAGTTCGTTGGTATCGGATCCGCATTGCCCGTGACGCATCCATTCGATATCAATCTCGACTTCACATGGGAGCCAAACCCGAAAATGGAAGAGGCTATTAGCACCTATCCAGGGTACCGTTCAATGAGCGCTATGTGAGTTGCAGATGCTTTAAGGTTTGCGTACCGCCTGACTCCGTTTCTATCGGTCGGGGAGCCAGTTGGATAGATCGCTTTTGCGCACCTGCGATAGATTCGTCAGCAACTGCGTGAGATACAGTTGCGGGTCTATGTCGTGGCGGCGGCAAGTGCTGGTTAGACTGGCCAGGATCGCCGTCGTTCTGCCACCACGTGGATTGCCAACGAAAAGGCTGTTCTTGCGATTGAGAACGACGCGCTTCATCTCGCGCTCCGAGACATTGTTGTCGATGCTGACCGCACCATCCAAGCAGAACACGTTCAGCTCTGTCCACTGACTCAACGCGTAGTTTACGGCCTCGGCCATTGGGTGCTTGGGCAGCAACTGCTCTTTCCAGGTAAGAAGCCGTTCACGCAATTGGGCCAGCAGCGGCGCCTACAGTTGCTGACGCGACTGTGGCCGCTTGGGCCACGGAATTCGCCAGCAGCAGACCGTAGTCGGCCATGCTGGCCCTGCCCGAAGGATCGATGAAGTTGACCGGGTTGGCGCGGCCGTAGTTGTAGCGGTGCAGGCTGGCCGGGTCGTAGATCGAGCCCGAGTACGGGTCGCGCGTCATGAATCGCCCGGTGACTGGGTTGTACCAGCGCGCGCGCAGGTAGTAGAGGCCGAGATGAGCTTCGTACCGCTCGCCCCGGTAGAGATAGGCATTGGGCGTGGAGCCGGTTGAGGCGATCAGGTTGCCGAAGGCGTCGTACTCGTAAGTGTCGGTGACAGCTCCAGCGGAGTTCGTCAGCTGGCGGACGCTTCCGCTGCCGTCAACCCCATAGAAGCTCGTCGTCCATGTGTTGCCGACGACCTGATTCTCGCTGATAAGCTGCAAGCCATAAGTGTACTGTCGCTGGACCACGTTGTTGACCGTCTCCTCGACCAGTCGGATATTTAACACCGTCGAAGATGACGGTCCTCTGGTGACGCTTGCCTTGCTTGTGCTCACTGAAGCGTACCTTCCAGACAAAACCACCGCTCGCTCGCAGCTCCTTGGAAATGCTACCCTATTGGTATCGTGCCTTGGTCAATTTCATCTCGTGCTCTTCTGTCCTATCCCGTCAGGAATAGTGCAGATTAACACAAATGTGCCCTAAAGTGGCCTGGCAATTTTCATACTGTACGCAAGCTATTGAATCTAAAAGTGGCCCCGTAGCTCAGGTGGATAGAGCAGCAGTTTCCTAAACTGCGTGTCGGAAGTTCGAGTCTTCCCGGGGTCACCATTCATTCCTGCATTGCAGCCCAATAAAACTTTTTTGTGATGCAGCAAACTTTTTTGTATCGCGTGTTTTGACTTGGCAAAGCTGCACAAACTATAAAAGGTGTGTCATCGAAAATTGATTCATGACATCCGGCTGCTCTGCAAAGGGCAGCGCAACCCACCACGGCAATCGCCAGGATGCTCGGGAAGGCGGTGAAACTCCGCCACTGCCCCGCAACTGTGAGCGCCCCGGCCCGTAGACCCGTTCCATAGGTCAGGGCAGGGAACCAGCCAGGGTCTTTCCGCCCGTTGCGGAAGCCCCTAGTGAACCACTGCACGGCGAGCCTTCGGGCACGCCTGTGGGAAGGTGGCTGGAAAGGCGCAAGTCAGGAGACCGGTCCTCGCGCCCTCAACCCACTTGCGTTCCGAGGGGAACGAAGGAGCCATCATGCCTGTTTCCGCATCATCCTTTTTTCGTAGTTTCCTGTCGCGCGTGCTGCCCCGCGCATTCGCCCTATTTCTGCTCGCCACTGTAGCCGCTCATTGCTTAGCAGCCTCCATCCGCGGCGTGGTCACGGACGCCTCGGGGGCTAAAGTCACCGGCGCCAACGTGGTTCTGCTCAATGGCGGCAAGGCCGTCGGAGCCGCTATCTCCACGGCAGATGGAAGTTTTCAGATCATTACCGGCGTCGAAGGCCGCTTCTTCCTGCTGGTCTCCGCCAAAAGCTTTCGCCAGTTGGAGACGCCCAGCTTCTACGCCGGCCGGCTCGATTCGATTGAGCGCAACATCGTGCTTGAGCCGCAGTGGGTGCGTGAATCCATCGTGGTCACGGCGAATGGGACTCCCACGCCGCAGCCGCAGACCAGCGAGACAACCAGCGTGCTGGGGCCGCTTGATCTGATGCTACGCAGCGACTTGGTGAGCGCCCTGCGGCTGATGCCGGGCACGATCTCAGTGCAGGAAGGCCAGCTAGGCGCGCAAACCTCGCTCTTCATTCGCGGCGGCGATTCGGACGGCAACAAACTTCTTCTGGACGGTGTCGGCATCGGCGATATGGGAAACCAATTTGATTTTGGGCCTCTTTCCACTACCGCCCTGGAGCGCGTTGAGGTTTATCGTGGCCCTGACTCCAGCCTTTACGGCGCCGGCGCGGACAGCGGTGTAGTCAGCCTCACCACCCCGCGCGGCACCACCAGCCATCCGTCGGTTCTTCTTCAAGCGGAGGCCGGCAACTTGTCCACCTCGCGTGAAGAGCTGGAGGTGGCCGGCGCGCACAACAAGCTGGATTACCTGGGCGCCTTCAGTTGGCTGCAGACGGCCAACAATCTGCCCATGGACGAGTACCACCTGGCCACATCGGCGGCCAATCTTGGCTGGCAGCTCAACGGGAACACGCAGATTCGCGCCACTGTGCACTATGGCGTCGATGCTACCGGCGTTCCCAACACCTGGGACTTCTATCACATCAGCGACGACCGCAAGGAGAGCGATCAGGACTTGTATGCCGGAGCTTCGGTGGAGAACCAGACTACGCCCGACTTCCATAATCGCTTCCAGTACGGCCTGACGCGCAAGCGCGAGCAATCCCAGCAGTGGTACCCGGCGGGCATCTGCATTCCCGCTTTCGGTATTGGATGCGATGGCGCGGCTGACACCTATACCGGCGGCAATTACTACGGCCTGCCGTTCACCATCCAGGGCGCCAACGGCTACAGCGCAACCGGACCTGCGTTGATGAATTACAGCGCGGCCAACGGCAGCGTCTATCCAAGCCGGCTGGACATCATCAACAACCGCGATCAGTTTCTCTACCAGGGAGACTACCGCTTGACGCCGCATCTGATTCTGCTCGCCGGTTTCCACTATGAGAACGAGCGGGCCGCCGAGCGCGAGCCGGTGTACTTCATCAACGAAGTGAAAAATCGCACTAACTACGATTACATCTTCGGGGCGCATGGTGATTTCAAGCACCGTCTGTTTTATACGGTTGGCGCGGCCATTGAGCACTATCAATTGCTCGGCAACGGCGTCTCACCTCACGCCGGCCTGAGCTACTATGTGCTCCGTCCGCGCAAGGGCGTCTTCAGCGGCACACGCCTGAATGCCAGCTTTTCGCAAGGCGTCCGCGAACCCAAGATGACCGATGAAATCGGCTCCCTCTACGACTTTCTGGAGCAGCACGGCGGACAGGCGACGATTCAGCAGATGAATATCTCACCCATCGAAGGGCCTACTACACGCACCTGGGAGGGCGGCGGCGAGCAGGCCTTCTGGAGTCAGCGCATCCTCTTTCGCACAACCTATTTCCATAACGAATTTGGCCGGGCCATCGAGGGAGTCGGTGCGGGATTGATCCCAGCGCTGCTGCCCAACCTGACTGCACAACAGCAAACCGATCTCAAATCGATTCTGCAGAGCAGCGGCGCCTACTCGCTGGACCTCAACTCGCTGGCCTTCCGCGCGCAGGGCATTGAAGCCACCGTCGAGAGCGGCGTCGGCAAATACATCTTCTTCCGCGGCGGCTACACGTACCTGGATTCAGTGGTGCAGCGCTCTTTTTCCAGCGACAATGCGGCGCTGATCGGCGGCTATGCTCCCACATTCGACGGCATTCCCGTGGGCATCTACTCGCCACTGAAGGGCGCCCGGCCCTTCCGGCGTCCGCCGCACACGGGATTTTTCACCGCCAGCTACGCGGCAAAGAATATCACCGGCGTCTTCACCTCGGCGTTTTCCAGCCGCAGCGACGACTCCACATATCTCGGTGGGGAAGACATCAATCAGTTGAACTCTCTAGTCCTGCCCAACCGCAATCTGGATTGGGGCTACGCCAAGCTGGATGCGGGCGCCAGCTTCAAGCTGTGCTCCTGGCTGAGCGTCTATGGCCAGGCGGAAAACCTTACCAGCAACCGGCACATCGCCCCCATCGGTTATCCCAGCCTGCCCTTCAACTTCCGCACAGGCCTGCGCATCGAGTGGACCAAGGCCGGTAGCCATTAAGGGGTTCTTTTTGCAGGACGGGATTGTGCTGTATTACCCGAATTTCGGACATGTTTTCCACCTTTGCTCCTCTAGATGGCCTGGGGTATACTGTGCTTCCCTTTGATCATGTTAGTGTTGGAGCCAGAATTCAATCGTGTCGGTGAAGCGGGAATTACGGCAACGCTGAGAAAAGGGCGGCTTGGTTGCAGGCCGCAGTTGAAGAGTTGGGCGCCGCCGGAGGGAAATAGGCGGACGCACGAAGGGTGAATGGGCGCCGGAAAGTTCATTGTGCTGGCCAATAGACGGATGACACTGTTCTTAAGAGCAGTGTCATTTGTTGAAAGCTGAATCCATGAGAGGGCATGAGAAAAGAGTGTTTAGATCGGTCTCTGGGCTGTGATGACACCCTAACTGCTTATGGGAGAACACTCTGCTTGTCCTCTGCTCGTGCCGCTAGTGCCCTGATACAGCTACATTTCAAATGTTTACAATGCATTAATTTTGACTCCGTATATTCATGTTCATGGGGAAGCTTGTGTATGCTGCGCCCCATGGAGAGGCCCAAGCACCTGCGAGAGATCAGAGGACCAAAGGTGCAACATAATTCTTTACGTAACGCCTTGTGCGTTGTGTCTGTCATTCACCAAGGAGCGCTGCCGATCCCCAACCCAGCGCATTCTCAACACCAGCAGTATTATGGAGAGCCATCATGACCATGAATCGAATACGTCTGAGCTTTATCTGCCTGATGATCCTCACTCTGGCCGTATGTTTGGGCACAGTTGCCCTGCACGCGCAGACGTCCACTCAAGGCGCCATAGCCGGAACAGTACTTGACCCAACAGGGGCCGTTGTCCCCAACGCCACCGTCACCATCCACAACATAGGGACCAACTCGGAAATCAAGCTAACCTCCGACGCCAGCGGCTTTTATAAAGCCCCATTGCTGGAGCCCGGCACCTATAGGGTGACCTTTGTCGCGGCAGGCTTTGCCACCACTCGCGCCGAAAACGTCCTTGTCCAGGTCGGCCAGCCTACAGACGTCTCGCCGCGTTTGACGGTCGGCGCATCCTCCACCTCCGTCGAAGTCACCGAGCTGGCGCCGGTACTCAACCTTGAGTCGCCGGACTTCAGCGCCACGCTGAACACTGCAGCGCTTCAGTCCATTCCTATCAATAACCGCCGCTGGTCCAGTCTGGCCATGACCACCCCGGGCGTAGTATCGGACTCCAGCGGCTTCGGTCTGGTCTCTGTCCGCGGAGTTAGCCCGATTCTGAACAACATTGAAATCGACGGCGCAGACGACAATCAGGCGTATTACTCTGAAGAGCGCGGGCGCACCCGTGAAGCTTATTCCACCACGGGAGCCGCGGTTCGCGAGTTTGCCGTCAATACCGGCGTATATTCTGCAGAGTATGGTCGCGCCGCAGGAGGCGTTATCACCTCCGTCACCAAGAGCGGCACCAACCAGCTCCACGGGCAAGCCTATTTCTGGGATCGCGAGAGCAAATGGAATGCTTACAACGATTATGCCAAGCTCTCGGTCCTGAATCCCTCTGGAACCGCATATATTCCAACTCCGATTAAGCCCAAGGATCTCCGCAAGATCTACGGATTCACGGCTGGCGGGGCACTGATCAAGGACAAGCTCTTCTGGATCTATACCTACGATCAACATTCCCGCATCTTCCCTGGAACAGGGGTTCCGAACGTGGCATCCTCTTTCTATTCGTTGCCAACGCGGGCGGCAAATTTGCCTGCTGCCGCGCCAGCAAGCTCGTGCAATCTGTCCACCGGCTATTACGCCACGACTTCAACTGTTGACACCAACTACACATTGGATAGTCAGGCGTGTACATTGGCTGCTCGTCAGGTTCTAGCTGGCAGCCCCACGTTTACCAGCCTCACAGGCGGTCCCATTTCAGTCACGTCCTACGACACAGCTGTGATCGCCTATGACGATGGGATTAGTGACCTTAACACGGACCTTGGCCGAGTGCCGCGCACCGGCTTCCAGGAGATCAATACTCCCAAGCTGGACTATCAAATCACCCCCAAAGAGCATGTGAGCGTCCTTTACCATCGCCTGCGGTGGGATTCGCCCGGTGGAGTTCAGACCCAGGCTACAAATCCCTATGCGCGTGATTCGTTTGGCATGGATTACGTCAAGCTGGATTATGGCGTGGCCAAGCTCACCAGTCTCATCACTAACAAAATCAGTAATGAGCTGCTCTTCCAGTATGGCCGCGAGCTGAATGACGAGAGTCAGCAGCCATACACCACTTACTCACAGAGTTACCTGACGGCCGCTGGCGGAAATGTGCCGGAGATTAATATCAACGAGACATCGGGCGGAATATATGCTGGCTCGCCGTATTACTCCTACCGCAAAGCTCTGCCCGACGAGAAGAAGTGGCAGGTGGGCGATGTTCTTTACTGGAGCAAGGGCAATCACACCCTGAAGTTCGGCGTAGATGCGGTTCACAATGACGATCTGATGAACAACACCTACGAGAGCAATGGTTACGAAAGCTACAGTTACTTCGGCAACTACTTCAACGACCTGATCAACTCCAAAGAGGCGACACCAGTCAGCACCTGTAACCAGAGCGCTTCTTCGGCCGCAACCGCCACAGGCAGCGCCGCGAATGCCACTGGAATCTATCCCTGTTACTCGTCATTGGCTCAGGGATTTGGTAATCCGGTCTTTGAGATTGCCACCATGGACACCGGAATCTTCGCCCAGGACAACTGGAAGGCTACTCCACGCCTGACCCTGGAACTCGGCTTGCGTTGGGACTACGAGGCTCTGCCCGCTCCCTCTGCCTCAGCCACCGCTGTCAACTCCACCAGTGGCGCAAACTTCTACGCTTATCCCGGCCTGACCAACCATCCCAGCGACAAGATGAACTTCGGTCCTCGCATCGGGTTCTCCTATGATATCGGTGGCAAGGGCAAAACGGTGGTGCGCGGAGGCTTTGGCATGTATTATGGCCGCATCACCAACGGAAACCTGCTCAACATACAGGTGAACACCGGCAGCGCGAATGCGCAGTTAACCACCACCTACAAAAACACCACCGTAGTCGGCCCGATGTTCCCGAATATCGCCGCGACTGCCGCCACTGTCAATCCAAACTCCTACTTTATGGCGCCCAACCTGCGCAACCCGCAAGTGCAGGAGTTTGACCTGATGGTGCAGCATCATCTCGGTCATGGCACGTACATCCAGGGCAGCTATCTGGGATCACTGGGACGCGAGTTACCCAACTGGCTCGACCTAAACCTCAATCCCACCACCACAAACGTGACGATTGCCATTTCCGATGCCTCCGGGCTGGGCCCGCTGCCGAACGGAACAACCTACTCGGTCCCAACATACACCTCCTACGGCAACACAGCCCTGTTCGGCTCCAATGCGTCAAAGTTCCAGGCTATCTCCGAGCTGATCAGCAACATCAACTCGAACTACAATGCCTTGGTGCTGGAGGTCCTCAATCGCTCGTTGCACAGCCTTCAGTTCGACGTCAACTACACCTGGTCGCACGCTCTGGATTTCGCCCAGCAAGCAGGCACCACCACCGTGACCAACAACTGGTACGACCCCTACTCCAATCCGCGCATCAACTACGGCGACTCCAGCTTCAATGTTCCCAACAGGGCCGTGGCGAATGCGATCTATAACTTCCCCAACGCCAAGACAACCAATTGGGTGAAGTACCTGACCAACGACTGGAACATCAGCGATAACTTCCAGTACCAGAATGGCTTGCCCTATACGGTCTCCGTCAGCTCGTTCACGTCTCCTTCTGTTGGCAGCTACTGGAATGGCGCATCCGGCTCCACGATGATTCCCTTCATCGGGATTAACACCAAGAGGTATCCGCACCGCGAGGTTGACGATGTGCGTTTCCAGAAGCAAGTCACTTTTGACAAGAGCCGCAACCTGCAACTGATGTGCAACATCTTCAACGTTGCAAACCACCAGAACATCGACGGTTTGGGTACCACCGCATATAAGTTGTCGGGAACCACAGCAACCTATCAGGGGCAAGTTGGGAATGCATCTCTCAACACCTACCAAGTGCCCACCAGCTCGAACAACAGCGGCTTCCTGTATACGCCGCGCCAAATTGAATTCGCTGCCCGCTTTAATTTCTAAGCGGCTACCTTGCTTAACAACGCGGCGGCTTCGGCCGCCGCGTTTTTTACCATTGAATCACAGCGATGAATAGGCGCGCGGCAGAACTTTATTGATCGGGTATATCAACCGAATCCATGATGCCTGGCAGGCATCTATGCAGGATGGATCCTACAAAAATACCACTTAAAATATATTTGATAATATCAAAGCAATTTTCTTCCAAATTGCAGATTTTGGGCGATGGCGTTTCATCTTTACACAATAACCGTTGAATATCTTCTACATAAAAGATTAAAGTTAATTTTCTCCCAGGTTGTAATTTTTGCAGTTTCTGAAGTCTTTTGCGTTCGAGGTATGCCATGAATTGCCCGAAATGCCAGTCTGCGTCGTTGTCTGTTATTCCTGCTGAGATTCGTCTTTACCGTAATTGCCATCGCACCCTCAGCCATCCTCCCATGACTCCTTCGCCCGATGTCATTGTGTGCCTGGATTGCGGCTGGTCGGAGTTCTCGATTCCGCGTTCCTGGCTTGCCGCCGGGTGGTTGCGTTCATTGCGGCCGCAGCCGGCTCCAACTGCGACGCCCATTGTTGCCACGAATGTGGCAGCACTGGCCTCCTGACGGGACGATGGGCTTTTTGCCTTGCCGCCGCGCCCTTTGGCTGGCGGCTGAGGCAGAAGTATGCTGCCTGTAATGTAAGCGTACGAAGTTCGCCTCTCGACCAAGGGGGCACTTGCACCTCGCCTCTTGATTTCGAAGCGTTTCATTTTGAAGTGCTTTCATTCCCTATAAGATGCGCCAGATAATCGGCGGGCGAGAGCACATTCACTCCATTTCGTACGGACTCCGGGAAATGCTTGAGATTACCCGTTACGAGCCAGGCTCCTGACGCATGGGCAAGCGCGAGGAAAGGCGTGTCTTTCGGGTCAGGGCAGGTATAAGTCCATGATTCTGAGTCCGGAAGCAGTGTGCTTTCTCCAATCAAAGACTCCAGCCAAAGAGGCGGGAAGTTGTAGCGGAGGAATTTGGCGCGCCGGATAACCTCCCGGTACTCGGCCACAACTTGCGGGCTGGTTACCAGATGCACCGACCCACCCAATATCCAATCGTCAATGATCTTTGCCGGCGGCCCAACGGAGCTAATGCTGGCGGAAACAATCACATTGGTATCGAGCACGACTAAGCGCATACTTCTTCCCCGTGCTTGGGAGCCTCCCGGCTTGCAGAGGCCTCTTTGCGCTCCGGATTTCTGCGAACAAAATCAATCTCTGCTTCAATTTCTTCTTCGGTGATCTGGTTGGCGCCCGATTCCTCGGCAAGACGCCACCCCTCGCGCAAACTGGCAAACGCCATCGCCCGGCGCAAATCCTTATCCTGCTTGATGACATCGCCAAGGACAGGGACTAGGAAGTAGGCAGGACCATTCTGACCGACCAAAAGAGTTGTCTCGCCTCGCGGCACGTCGGCCAAAGCCTTGGCACCGCGCGTTCTGAACTCACGCAATGAAACTTGACGCATGGAAGGCCTCCTCTGTCGAGTGTAGCCGAAATGGCTACGCTCTACAACAGGGAGCAGAAAGCAACGTTCAACAGGTCTAATCGTTTGTAACCTACTTGCTAAAAATATACCAAATAGGTTAGTATTTGATCATGGAGAAGCGAACTCCGCACTGTAAATTGTCTGTTGTCAAGACATTGATCGAGGCGGGCAAGGTGCGAACTACGCATTCGGCGCGTACCGGGGCGGATGCTATGGGGTTCAGCTTTTCCGGAATGTTGGACGTGGTTCTGGCGCTCAGGCCAGCGGACTTTTACAAGAGTATGACCACTTACGCCGATCACACGATTTGGCAGGATGTCTATCGGCCGAAGACCCCGGCTGGCGATGTGTATTTGAAACTGACGGTGATTGATGACGTGCTCATCGTGTCCTTCAAGGAGCTATGAAGATGAAATGTCCAGTTTGCGGCGCGGCTGAACTAATCCATGATACCCGTGACCTGCCCTACACCTACAAGGGCGAAACCACGGCAATTCTTGCCGTGGCGGGTGAATTCTGCCCGGCCTGCGCCGAGTCGATTTTGGATGCCGCGGAGTCGGATCGCGTCATGCGTGAGATGCGCGCCTTCTCCAAGCAGGTCAACGCCGCAATCGTTGATCCGGCTTTCATCGTCAGTGTGCGCAAGAAACTGGCGCTTGATCAGCGCGAGGCAGCGGATATCTTTGGCGGCGGCGTCAATGCTTTCTCGCGGTATGAAAACGGCAAGACCAAGCCGCCTTTATCCCTGGTGAAGTTGCTGAAGGTGCTGGATCGCCACCCTGATCTGCTCAATGAGGTCAAGACGGCGTAGGCGAGGGTGGAGGAGCGAGTTTATGATTCCCCAGGTTTCTGCTGAATATCGAATGAAAATATTCTAACTAAATAGGGGAAGAAACGGAGAATCTGTGCTATTCTTGTTGCGATTCCGAGAGGCGCTATGGAAAGACACCGGAAGCAACTCGCCAGTACGCTTGTCCTTGCATCTGCACTGATTGCAGTCACCGCAACTTTTCTGCTCTCTCCTTCGCTCCAGGCGCAGACGCAAGCACAGCCCAAAGGCATTGACCCGGCGTTGCTAGCCAAGGCGAATGCTGGCGACGCAAAGGCACAAGAACGTGTTGGTTTTGCCTACCATAGTGGCGAAGTTGTTCAGCAGGACCACTCAAAAGCAGCATTCTGGTATCGCAAGGCTGCTATGCAAGGCAATGTCGATGCGCAGTTCAGCCTCGGCTATTCTTTCAGTCACGGCCAAGGGGTTCCGCAAGACTACGCCCAAGCGGCGACTTGGTATCGCAAGGCAGCCGAGCAAGGGGATGCTTTTGCACAATTCAATTTCGGCTTGCTTTACGACAATGGCCAAGGGGTTCCGCAGGACTACGTCCAAGCGGCGACTTGGTATCGCAAGGCAGCCGAGCAAGGGGATGCTTTTGCACAATTCAATTTCGGCTTGCTTTACGACAATGGCCAAGGGGTTCCACAGGACTACGCCCAAGCGGCGGCTTGGCTTCGCAAGGCAGCCGAGCAGGGATATGCCAGTGCTCAGTTCAATCTTGGCCTGCTTTACGATGAGGGCAAGGGTGTGATGCAAGACTACAGACAAGCTATGACTTGGTATCGCAAAGCTGCTGAACAGGGCGTTGCCATAGCGCAATACAATCTTGGGGTGGATTACGAAACCGGGCAAGGTCTGCCTCAGGACTACGCTGAAGCTGCTATCTGGTATCGAAAGGCGGCTGACCAAGGCAATGCAGGAGCTCAAAACAATCTCGGCTTGCTCTATGAACGTGGCTTCGGGGTTCCACAAAGTTATGCAGAAGCCTACTTTTGGTTAGACCTCGCTGCTGCCAGCATAAAGGAACCTCTGATCAACCCATCATTTTCTCGCACACAAGAAAAAATCTGACCAAGTCGGCGATTTCGTGCGCTGTGTCCTCGATTTTTCCGGCTTTACGCCGTGCTACCTGCCTCGTTTTTCGTTC
>Ga0302320_10009771_pt1 | contig 20546 bp, 17 predicted proteins | sample Bog_T0_3_FD_202130 | JGI IMG/M metagenome (GOLD analysis project Ga0302320, IMG submission 202130) | Peat permafrost microbial communities from Stordalen Mire near Abisko, Sweden - Bog_T0_3 | ecosystem: Environmental > Terrestrial > Soil > Wetlands > Peat | place: Sweden: Abisko, Stordalen Mire...
CCCGGTTGGACTGCCCTTCCGCTCACCCGAACCCGCGAAATCCACCCACACACCTTCAAAATGGCCCACTTTGCCGACCTCAGCAGTATCAGTTTCTGGAGAGCCGCGTCAAACCGTTGCCAGTGCCGATGCTTGAGCCGATTGAAGAGCCCGCCTCACCTGCAAGAGGCTCGCATCCAGCCGCACCACGAACTCATCCACATCGGCGCGTCCGATATTCATCGGTGGCGAAAGACGCAGCACGTTGCCATAGATCCCGCCGCGGCCGACCATGATCCGGTTTTCCCGCGCCGCTTCCATCAACTGTGCGGTCGCCGCCGTCGCGGGAACTTTCGTCTTGCGGTCTTCCACCAGTTCGATTCCCACCAGCAGCCCCATTCCCCGCACTTCGCCGATCAGCGGATGCTTTTCCTGCAGATCGATCAGCTTGCCGCGCAGGTACGCGCCCATCTCTTCTGTATTGCGCAGCAGGTTCTGCTCCTCGATGTAATCGATCACCGCCTTCGCCGCCGTGGTCGCCACCGGATTGCCGCCGAACGTGGAAATAGTCACGCCCTTCATCGCATCGGCTACTTCGGGACGCGCAATCGTCACTCCGATCGGCAGCCCGTTGCCCAGGCCTTTGGCGCTGGTGATGATATCCGGCACGACGCCCCAGTGTTCGATCCCGAACCACTTCCCGCCCGTGCGCCCCCACGCCGTCTGCACTTCGTCCGCAATAAAAATCCCGCCGTACTTCTTCACGATGTCGGTAACGATTTTGAAGTACTCTTTCGGCGGAGTGATAAATCCGCCCACCCCCTGAATCGGCTCGGCGATCAACGCGGCCACGCGGCCCGACGTGCTGGTGCGTATCACCTGCTCCATATCCTGCGCGCACTTCACTTCGCACGACGGATACTCGAGCCCAAACGGACAGCGATAGCAATACGCGTTAACCGCATGTACGATGCCGGCCTGCGGAGGTCCCAGCTTCCATGTCGATTGCCCCGTCAATCCCATGGTTCCCGCCGAGCGCCCGTGATAGGAATGCCGCAGCGCGATAATCTCAGTCGAACCCGTATAGCATCGCGCGGCCAGAATCGCCGTCTCGTTCGCCTCCGTCCCGCTGTTGGTGAAAAACGATTTGCGCAGCGCCCCGTCTGGAGTGATCTGCGCCAGCTTCTGCGCCAGCGCCACCTGCGGCTCATTCGCAAACACCGTCGAAACGTGCTCCAGCTTGTCGATTTGAGAATGGACTTTCGCGTTCACCGCATCATTGCAGTGCCCCACGCTCACCGTGACGATGCCGCCAAAAAAATCCAGATACTGATTTCCATCAGCGTCCCACACGTATTGATCCTTCGCATGCGAGACCACCAGCGGCTCTTTGTAATAGTGAAATACCGCCGGAAACAGAAACTCCCGTTGCGCCAGAACGATTTCGTCTTTTGTCATAGAAACGCCCATGTGGGATAGGCGCTTCCGCCTGTCCATGTGTTGCTTTGGATTGCGTCTTTTGTCATAGAAACGCCCGCGGATCGTATTATTATCGCAATGGACATATATAATGTCTATTACGACAGCCCCAGATCTTGATCGGTGCCGCAGACATCTCGCAACGTTGCGCATCGATCAACTCGTCCAGTGGGACGTGCTCGCTTTCCTTCACCGTCATGGAACCAGCCTGGCCAGCGCCCAACAGATCGCGCTCCTGCTGGGTTATTCCAGAGCGGCCGTGGGTGAGGCGCTCGACTCTTTAGCCTCAACCAACCTGCTGCAGCGCTCGCGCAACTCCCGTGGCGTGCGCCTGTATCGATTTGCCATTGCCGACCATTCGCGGCAACTTGCCTTAGATGAATTATTGGAGCTGGCGGGACAACGCCCGGGACGTCTCCAGTTGATCGCGCATCTGCGTCAGACTGCAACGGGAAAAGATCGACGCGAACGCGGGGGATTGCATCTGGCCTGAAACATGCATTGCATTTAAGAAAGAGATGGCGCTATGAGCGAATACGAGGCAATCGGTACCGGCATTAAAGGGCTTGACGAGATCCTGCTGGGCGGCATTCCAAGGACCAACGTCATCCTTGTGGAGGGGCAAACCGGCACCGGCAAAACCCTCTTCGGTACCGAATTTATTTACCGGGGCATCACGCAATTCGACCAACCCGGCATGATCGTGGTTTTTGAAACCAGCGCCCAGAAACTGATTCGCGACGCCAAGGCCATGGGCTGGGATCTGGAAGACTTGCAGACCCGGAAGAAGCTGCAGATCGTCTTCACCAGCCCGGAGGTGCTTGAACAGGAAGTGCGTTCGCCGGACAGCCTGCTGCTTGAAACGGCGGCTGAAATCGGCGCGCAGCGCATTTTTATCGATGGCGTCGGTTTGCTGACCCAGGCAGGCTACAGCGGCGGTCCGGGCCAGGCTGCGCGTCCGGGAACCTATCGCGAATTGCTGCAGCAGTTCATCGAAGCGCTCTACCGCGAGAACCTGACGACCATGCTCTCGCATGAGACGGCACGCAACATCGAAGCGCAATCCACTCTGGAGGCAGCCGACTTCCTCGCCGATACCGTAATCGCGCTCTGCCGGAAATCCCACGGCGGACGCGTGCATCGCTCTATCGAAATACTTAAGAGCCGCGGTCAGGATTACGATGCCGGCGAGCACACCCTCAAAATCAAATCCGGTTCCGGTCTTGAAGTGTACCGCCGCGTGCAGGCGCCGCTGCGCCGCGGCATGATTCAACCCACCTCCACGGCGCGGCGTTCCGTGATCGGTGTGGATGCGCTGGACGATCTGATCGGCGGCGGGATTTTCGATGGTTCCACCACCATGGTGATCGGCGTCTCGGGAGTGGGAAAGACCGTGCTCGGGACGCAGTTGCTGCGCGAAGGCGTGATGCGGCAGAAGCAGCCGGGACTTCTCGTCTCGCTCGATGAGCATCCGGCGCAAATCCTGCGCAATTCCGGCACGCTGGGTCTCGACTTGCAGGCTCAGGTGGACGACGGGGAAATCCATATCCTCTTCGAGAGCCCGCAGGAGTTGGAAATCGACGTCCATTTCGCGAAAATTGTCGAATTGATCGAAAAGTACAACATTCAGCGGCTGGTGATCGATGGAATGACAAGTTACAGCACCGCGCTGGGCGATCTGGCGCTCTACCGGGATTTCTTTCATGCGCTGGTGGCCTACAGCAAGTCGCGCCTGATGTCGACCTTCTTCAATTACGAAAATCCGGAGTTCCTCGGCGTCTCCACTTTTATGCCGGACTTCCCCGTCAGCTCGATCGTGGACAATATCATCCTGTTGAGCCTGGTGGAAATCGACAGTTCGCTGCGGCGCTGCATTACAGTCGTGAAAGCGCGCGGCAGCGCCCATCAGTTCGATAGCCGCGAGTATGAGATCGGGGAAGGCGGAATCCATCTGCTGCCCATCAGCGAGGGTGCGCCCGTTCGTCTGCCGCTCTCGCATTATTCAAGTGTCCTGAGCCGCGCCCCCACCCGCTTCAATACACGCGTAACCGCACTCATCGCGCCGCAAGGCTCGGCATGATCCCGGCTCCCAAACATCCGGACATGCGGAGGGAGTTAACTGAAGAGTAATGCGGTTAGCCCCCCCGCGGCGATAAAGGAAGACGGGCCGATCGGGCCGCCTTCCAGCAGCATTAGTGGCGCTGAACCTGGCGCCGTGGCGGAGTTTGCCCTGAGCGATGCAGACTTGGGCGAGTGGCGCGCGGAGCTGCTGGATCCGGAAGCCTGGAGTGAGATTCTAAGCCGCTATGGCCGAACCATGCGCCTTGCGGTCGCGTTAACCGACCATCATGGCAACCTGCTGGGACCATGCTGCAACCCGCAGCCGGTCTGGAGTCTGGCCCGCAAGGGAATGCCGGACTCGGCGAACCCGGGCTGCACATTTTGTCTGGCCCCCCATACCCCCTGCGCCATCGTGGCAGAGGCGCTGGCCACGGGAGAAGTGGTATACGCGCAGGACCAGGCTGGCCTGTCGCACGTCGCCATACCCTTGCTGCTGGGCAAACAAAGGTTAGGCGCGCTCATCGCCGGCCAGGCCTTCGCGAGCTACCCGCAGCCCCTCGCGCTGCAGCGCGTAGCCAGGCACTTTGGAGTCTCCCAGGAAGACCTGTGGAGCGCGGCTGTGCACCAGGTACCGGTCAGCCGCGCCACGCTGCGTCTCTATGCCGATCTGCTGGCGTCTCTGGGCCAGGCCTTCCTGCGGCAGCGCTACGCCGGCATTCTGGACCGCAACCTCCACCAGACCAACCAACGATATCGATTGATCGTCGAGGGTTCCGACGACCGCGCGCTCTTTACCGTCGATTCCCTCGGGTGCGTTTCCAGCTGGAATGCCGGCGCCGAACGTCTGCTGGGCTATGCCGAATCCGAAATCAAAGGCAAGGATTTTTCCGTCTTTTTTACCCACGAGGATATTCGAAGCGCAATCCCGGCGCGCACGATTCAACAGTTGCGGAAAAGTGGCAGGGTCGCAGAAGAAGGCTGGCGGGTGCGCCGGGACGGCACGCGTTTTATTGCCGAAACCCTGGCGATCCGCCTGGCTGAAGCAGGCGCCGATGAGTACGGAATCCTGTTGCACAATGTGACGGAGGCGCGCGGATTGGCCGCGGCCGCCCTGGAGGCGCAAAGGCTCGAAAGCGTTGGCGTCATGGCCGGCGGCATCGCGCACGATTTCAATAACCTCCTGACCAGCATTTTAGGCAACGTAAGTCTGGCTATCTACGGGATGCCGGACGACGACGCGGCGCGTCCGCTGCTCGATATCGCCGAACGCTCCGGCCTCCAGGCCGCGGCTCTCATCCGCCAGCTGCTCTCCTATGTGGGCAAGGGACAGGAAGCGGTCACTCGATTCGATCTGTCAAAGCTGATTGCGGAGATACTTCCGCTCATTCAGACCTCGATTCCTAAAACCGTCCGGCTTGAGCTCGCCCTGCTACCCGATCTGCCGTGGATTGAAGCCGATGCCAGCGCCATCCAGCAGATCGTCATGAATCTGGTGATCAACGGCGCCGAGGCCATCGGCCCCGAAGGCGGAACCGTCCATGTATCCACCGGCGAGGCCGCGTCCCAGCCTGGCGGCGTTTTTCTCGAAGTGCTCGATTCGGGATGCGGCATGGACGACGCTCTGATACGCCGAATCTTCGACCCCTTCTTCACCACCAAGTTCACTGGGCGTGGACTGGGCCTGGCGGCAGTTTCCGGTATCGTGCGGCGGCTCAAGGGGCGGCTCGACGTAGAGAGCGCGCCGGGGAAAGGCAGTACCTTCCGCATGGTGTTGCCGGCGGTGCCCGCTCTGTTGCCGCTGCCCAACATGGTGGTAAAAAGCGACCTGCGTGGAACCGGGACCATTCTGGTCGTGGACGACGATCGCTCGATCCGCAATCTCATCGTCGCCATTCTCGAGCAAAACGGATATTCCGTGTTGACCGCCGAAGATGGACAAGCGGGCGTGGACCTATTCCGCAACAACGCGGACACCATCACGGCCGTGGTCCTGGATCTCATGATGCCGCTCATGGGCGGAGAGGAAGCCTTCCGGTTAATGAACGAAATACGTCCGGACATTCCCATAATCGTCTCGACGGGATACGGGGACACGTCGGTCCATGAGCAGTTCGGCAGCGCGTTGGCGGGCGTGATCCAGAAGCCGTTTACGGCGGCGATGCTGTTGGATATGCTTGCGGCGGTTCTGATGCGCAGGAAAGCCCCGGGACTAAGAACGTCTCGCGCCTCCGGCTTCTGACCCCGGGTTTTTCATGCCGGGACCAGGCGCACCGCCCTCAGGCGTCCGCCTTGATGCACGTGTGACGTACGCTCTCAGCGGCGGTTCTCGCGGCGAGGTCGGTACTATTGTTGATACAGACAAGAGTCGGTCTACGCCATCCAATGCCAGGTTTCCGCTCCGATAATCCCCTGATCGTCCAGGGCGATCACACCATCCTCGCCGAGGTCGCCAGCCCTCGCTACGAAGACGCGCGCGACCAACTGGCGCGCTTCGCCGAGCTCATCAAAGCGCCGGAGCACGTCCACACCTATCGGGTTACGCCGCTCTCCATCTGGAACGCCTGCGCGGCGGGAGTCGGCGCGGCGGAGATTATCGGCGCGCTGCAGGAGTTCTCGAAGTACGCCATACCCGAACACGTCTCCGTCGAGATCCGCGATTTTGCTTCGCGCTACGGGCGCCTCCGTCTGGTCAGGGACGAGCGCGGCCTGGTTCTCTCGGCCAACGACGTTCCGCTGGCCGAGCAAGTGGCGCGAGCCAAACAGACGGCGCCTCTGCTCGGGACCCGGCTCTCTCCCCGCGAATTCCTCATCAGCCCGGCGGCCCGCGGGGACATTAAACAGGCGCTGGTAAAGATCGGTTTTCCCGCCGAAGATCTGGCAGGCTACACCAGCGGGGAGGCGCTCGCCTTCTCCCTGCGCGACCAAACCCTTGCAGGGCTGCCTTTCAAATTGCGCGCCTACCAGCAGAGTGCGGCGGCCGCTTTCCACGCGTCGGGCAGCGACCGCGGCGGCTCCGGTGTCATCACGCTCCCTTGCGGCGCGGGCAAAACCATTGTAGGGATGGCCTGCATGTCGGTGCTGCAGTGCTCCACTCTGATCCTGACCACCAGCGTCACCGCGGTGCGCCAGTGGATGCGCGAACTGCTCGACAAGACCAGCCTGCGCGAGGATGAAATCGGCGAATACAGCGGTCTCGCCAAAGACGTTCGCGCCGTCACCATCGCCACTTATCAGATCATGAGCTGGCGCGCCGGCAAAGATGGCGACTTTCCCCACCTCGCGCTCTTCAACGAGCGTAACTGGGGTTTTATCGTCTATGACGAAGTGCATCTGTTACCCGCGCCGATCTTCCGCGTCACCGCCAGCCTGCAGGCCCGAAGGCGTCTGGGACTCACTGCCACACTGGTGCGCGAAGACGGCCGCGAGGACGACGTCTTTGCATTGATCGGACCGCGCAAGGCCGATGTTCCGTGGAAGGTGCTCGAGAATCAGGGCTGGATTGCGACCGCGCAGTGCACCGAAGTGCGCCTTCCCATGCCCGAAGAACTGAAGATGCCCTACGCCGTCGCCGAAGCGCGCGACAAGTTCCGCATCGCATCGGAAAATCCCCTGAAAATCCACGCCGTCCGCGCCATCCTCGACCGGCATCCGGGCGAACCCGCGCTGCTGATCGGCATGTATCTCGATCAACTGGAGGCGCTGGCGAAACCGCTGGGGCTGCCCGTCATCACCGGCAGTACGCCGCAGCGCAAACGCGACGAGTTGTTTACCGATTTCCGCGAAGGCCGCATCCGCGTGCTGGCCGTCTCGAAGGTGGCCAACTTCGCTATCGATCTTCCCGAAGCTTCGCTCGCCATCCAGGTCTCCGGAACGTTCGGCTCGCGGCAGGAGGAAGCGCAGCGTCTGGGCCGGATTCTGCGCCCCAAGGCCGGACTCAATCAGGCGCATTTCTACAGCATCGTGAGTCGCGATACCGTCGAGCAGGATTTCGCCCTCAAGCGCCAGTTATTTCTCTGCGAGCAAGGCTACGCGTATTCGATTCTGGACGGAGAAGCGCTCGGCGCGCCCGCCGCGCACTCCGCCCTTCAATGAAACTCTTCGATATAGACTGGCACGGCTTTCTGGCGAAGCTGGAATTGTTCCATAAGCTCCCGGTCGACGCCCGCCGCTTTTTCGTCGAGCAGGTCAAGCCGTCGACCCCCGTATCGAAGGGCGTCCTGGCGCAATTTCGCGAACCTTTGATCGCCTCCGGTTTGATGGTAATGAGCCCCACCGGTTCGCATGCCAACGTGCATCCGGAATGCCGGGATTTCTCGCGCGTGATTCGCGCCATGGCGCGCAGCCGAGTCTACGCTTCGCCTTCGCGCGATACCTTCCACTTTTATCTGAACGACAACCTCACGACACCCGAGATAACGGCGCTCTCCGGACCCGGAGCATGGGGCAGGCTCGACCATCATGAGCTGCAGCGCGTCTATGCTTCCGTCTGTTCCAAAGCCTGGCCGAAAGGATTTCTGGACGCTCAAAGCACCGGCTGGGAACTCGACCATGCGAGCGCCGGCGAGCCCCATTATCTCTCCGGCACGGCTGTCCTCAGGGCGGCCCAACGCCTGGTCCAGGCCATCGCCGAAAGCGGTCCCGTAATGTTTTCGCGAATTCCGGAGATCCTTCCCGACACTGCTCCGGAAACCATCTCCGGCGCAATCCGTGCCACGCTCCGCTACCTGTTGCTGTTTCCCTTCCTGCGCCATGACGACCTGGAGCCCATGATCGGGCTCTGGCCTGGCCTCGCCGAAAAACTGCTGAATAAGGCCCCCGCCCAACCCCAGCCGGTCGCCGTCGGAGAGCCGTTTCACGCGCCGTTTCTGATGGAAGACATGGTGGCGATCCTGTCTGCCTGCGCCGTCGAACCGATTCGCCTCCGCGGCAACGATATGAGGATTTTCGAGGCGGCGCGTCAGGGCCTCGAGGAGTCGCTGGGAACGCTGCCGGAGTGGATTGAAGCGTCGTTCAACTGCGGTCCGCAGGCGCGCATCGAATTTGCGCTCTTCTTTCTGGGAGCCTTTGTGTACGTGAAACGGGCTGGCCGCCCCGGCGCCGATTTCCGCCTGGAACCAACCCGGGAGGGTGCCGAATGGCTGGCCATGCGGCCGAAGGAGCGGCTCCGTGCGCTGATCGACGGGCTGCGCGGCTCGCGCAAGAAAGCCGAGGCGCTTTTCGCAGACGAAGTGATGTCGCTGGCGCCGGACCTGTCCGCCATGACGTCGCGCGCAGACTCGGCTAAACTGCTCCCTTTCATTCTCGAGGGCTTTGCGTCTGTGCCTGGCGATAAGTACCTGCGGCTTGCCGATTTTCTCGCATGGCAATCCAAAACCAACAATGGCCTGGCCGCGCTGGTTAAGAAAGACCGCTATTTTTCGATACGCCTCAACTGGCAACACGTCAGCGGTTTGTCCGAGGAGGAGACCGAAAGCATCTGGGGACAAGCGCTCTTTAACTTTCTGCGCGGACGGCTGCTCCCGCTGGGTGCTGTCACCGTCGCCGTCGAAGCCGGCCAAAAGGCTATATGCCTGGCGCTCACCGATGCGGGCCGATACCTGCTCGGTACCGCGCAGGACTTCGACATTGCCGGCGATCCCGCGGCGCACGTACTGATTCAGCCAAACTTCGACGTCGTGTTCCTTACGCCCTCGGCGCGCGTGGAAGCCAGCCTCGCCAGAATCGGCGAGCGCAAGGGCCGTCACGTCGGAACCCTCTTCCGTATTACGAAAAACTCCATCTTTGCCGCGGCGGCGGCCAGTCTTACGCGCGACGGCGTTCTCGAAACTCTGCGCGAGCATTGTGCCGCGGGCATTCCGCCTAACGTGGAAGCCGAGATTAATGGATGGTTCGCCAGATACCGCCAGGTGAACGTGCAGCCCGCAACGCTGATTCACTGCCCCGATGCGGAGACGGCGGCGCGCGTACTGGCCACGCTCGGTAAGAAGGCGGCCCGCTTGACCGACACCGTACTCGAACTGCGCGAATCGAAAATACAATCCGCGGTGACGAAGAAACTCCGCGAAGCCGGCATCTTCATCCGCACATAATGTGGGACAGGCGCTTCCGCCTGTCCATCTCTTCAAGACTGGCGTGCGCCTCACGCGTACCGCAGCAAAGCCTTGAACCCATAATCCATATGCTGCTGGATATGGCAATGGAACAAAGTCGGCCCCGGCTGATCGGCCGTAAAATCCACACTGGCGCGCCCATAAGTCGGCACCACGACAGTATCCTTAATAACGCCCGACGTCGCCTTCCCGTAGATCTCCGCGATCTCCAACTGGTGCCGATGCACATGCAGCGGATGCGCATCGTCGGTGCGATTGTGAAACGTCAGCCGGTAGCGCGTGCCCTGCTTAAGCAGAAACTCCTGATCATGTGGATAAGGTTTCCCATTAACCGTAAATTGATTGAATTTCCCGGCGCCGCGCGGCACCTTCACAAACACCATGTCCAGTTTCTCGGTCGGCGCGGGCTGCGACGGCGGCTTGCCGAACACCGTATAATCCCAAACGGACTTCGGCGGCGGCGCCACCCACTGCGGCGTGCGGTGCTGGCCGGCGTACTCGACAACAACACCCAGGCCCCCTTCGCGCACCATATCCTCGGGCGCGCCCAGTATCCACACTCCGGGATGATTCATCTCCACCCATGCATCGATGCGCTCCCCCGGACCCAGCATCAGCACATCCACGGCCGCCGGCACAGCCACCGGATTTCCATCGAGCGCAATCACGTTGAACTGGTGGCCAGGCAGCGCCAGATGGCGATTCTCTATCGCACTGGCATTCAGAAAATGAAACATGACGCGCTCGCCGGGCCGCACACGAATCGGCTCCCCCGCCCCCAGCGCCTTATCGTTGATGGAGAAAATATCCGCCGCGACTTCCATACCCCCCGGCCTCGTATCCAGCACTGCCGGCTTCTCCGGCTGCGCCAGCGTCGGATCCATATCGTCGTTATCCATCAAGGTATTGGTGAAATACGGCTCCCAATCGCGCAGCGCCAGGTAATGCTCCTGATCGAAATTGCCGGGATTGTTCGCGCCTTCGATAACCAGAAAGCCGAACATGCCGGTGTAGCTGCCGCGGTGCAGGTCCTCCATCGACATGGTGTGCGTGTGGTACCAGCGCGTGCCCGCCGGCGTGGGCGTGAACCGATAGCTGCGGCTGCCATGCGGAGGCACCACCGGCGTGCCTTCTTCCTCCGAGCCGTCCACATCCGACGGAATGAGCAATCCGTGAAAATGCACCGTCTCCGGAACGTCGGTATTGTTGACGACGTTCACCGTAACCGGCACGCCTTCCTTCATGCGCAGCAGCGGCCCCGGCGAAGTGCCGTTGTAGCCAATGGTGCTCAGAATACGGTTAGGCGCGAGTTCCACGGTGACCGGCGAAATCTGCAGAGTGAACTCAGTCTTCGCCACATCCGGTGCGCCCGTTGGAGCGAGCAGGGATTGCATCTGCATCTGCTGCTGGCCCGCCAGCCGGCTGCCCGCCGCCAGACCGGCAATCTTAAGAAAGTCGCGTCTTTGCATCGCCCACGACCATGTTATCGCCCGCACTAACGCGTTGCATCGTGTCTCCGCCTTAGACAGAATGGAGCACGGAATAGGACATACAGGTCAGGTGAATTACGCTGGGTAAGGATACAGGGGTCGGTATGTGGGACAGGCGTGACCCGGTACAGCGACGTACAGATCAGTCTTGTCCAGGGGATAAGGCCGTTTGGTCGTCGATGCCTGTGGCCAAGCCTGTCCATTCTTCTGCGCGCGGATCCCATTAATCTCGGCGAGAAAGAAACGACGAGGAACAGCGATGAAACCGGAATACGATTTCAGCAAAGGCGAACGCGGTAAGTTTTTTCGGCCCGGCGCGGAACTTCGCTTGCCGATCTATCTGGACATCGACGTACATACCTATCTGGCCCAACGCGCGGCGGAGAAGGGCGTACCCCTCAACGAAATGGTGAACGGTTTGCTGAAACAGGAAATACAGATTGTCGAATCGCTGAAGTAAACACCGACAGGTCGGGGAGTAATATAAGCTCCATCCAACCGAATCGATTCTCTGCCCGATCGCGGCAAGCCCGCAGCGATAGAATACCCTCATGGGCGCCACAGCTCTCATGCCGGTGGATGAATATCTCCGCTTGACGGAGAAGCCTTACTGCGAATACAGGGACGGCGCTGTTTCGCCTAAAGCAACGCCCACCAAATTCCACGCCATCATCCAATACGCTCTGCTGATGCTGCTGAGGGCTCAGGGCGTGCAGGCGCTGCCCGAACTGACGGTTCGCGTCTCTCCGACCCGATACCTGGTACCCGACGTCTGCGTTGCAGGCGATTTTCCCGGCCCCTATCCGACCGATCCCGTCCTGCTCTGCTGCGAAATCCTGTCCCCTGAAGACCGCCTGGGCGCCATGCTCGCCAAATGCGAGGAATACCACTCCTGGGGCGTACCGTTCTGCTGGGTCATCGACCCCGACAAACGCACTGCGTGGGAATATCATTCAGCCGCGGAGCCTGTCCGCATTACCGCAACCCTCCGCGCGGGCGATCTCTCGATCAGTCTCGAAGAATTGTTCGCCGCACTCGACACCACTCGGCCCTAAGCGACTCCCGCCGCGCGCATCACCACTTCCGCCTTTTCGCGAACATGCCGCGCCATTTCATAAGGATCCGTTTGCTGATACTTCGGGTAAAAGAGCTCTACCGAAAGCGGCCCCGCGTATCCTTTCGCCGCCAGCGCACGTAGAATGCGCGGCAGCGGAGACACGCCTTCCCCCGGCACCTCGCGCGTGGTGTTGTCCAGCATCTCGCGCGGAATATCCGGCACATCCTGAAAATGCACATGCGCGATTTCGCCGTTGCGAATCAGTTCCACATCTTCGAATTTACTCAGGCCCGCCCAGAAGTGATAGCAATCGAACATGGGCCGCACATTCGGGTGCGCCGCCTCACGCGTCAGCCGCAGGGAGGTCGGCAGCGTTCCGAGGAACGTCGACCCGCGCGTAAACTCCGGCATCAGAATAATGGGAATCTGCTTGGCAAACTCGCCCGCCTCACGCATGTAATCCACGCCGCGCTTGAAATCGTCCTCGGTGTATTTCGCAGTGCCGCCGCTTGAGCAAACCATGCGGTCGACGCCCATCTCGCCAAGCAGCGCGGCGATCCGCTTCATATTTTCGACAGCCTGGGCGCGATTCGGCCCCGGGTCCCAGACCCCACGCTGGCTGCCGCCCGACACCACGGTGAGCCCGAGATCGGATATCAGGCTCTTCGCGGCCGGCACGCCGTCGGATTTCACAAACGGATCCAGCACCGTCGTGGTTAATTCGACATACTTGATCCCGGCGCGCGCCCAACCTTCGAGAGACTTGCGGTATCCCGCGGCCGAGGATGTGGTCTGGTGCATACAAAGCTGCATCGAGCCGGGCGCCGCCCGCAATGGAACGAGCGGCGAAGCCAGCGCCGAGAGAAGAAGATGCCTGCGATTCAGCATGGGCCTACAATATCGCAGATTGGGCCGGAAATGGACACGCGAAAGCGCCTATCCCACCTTAGTGGGTCATCGCATAGACCAGATAATTGATCCCATACCGATAAGCCAGCGCAGTCATATGCTCCGGATATTCGGGCGCGTCCGCATACTCCCAGGCGTCCCCGATATCGGTGTTGAAATTGACCGCGACCACCATACGGTCGTTATCGTCATAGATGCCGCGCCAGGCGGGCGTGGTGCCGAAGGGCTGCTGAACCACTACCGTACCGCCGGGCCCGCGGCGCAGATGGCGCGTGCCGGGGATAAACGACCGGTCTTTCTCCTCGATGTCGTAAAGCACGTGCATCACGGGATCGCGATCCGAGACATCGGTGATCGGCCGATTGGGGAACACGCGGTTCATGGTCTCGGTGAATACTTCCCACTGCTCGTTACCGGGCCCCCACATATCGTCGACCACAAGGAAGCCGCCGCGCAGCAGATATTCGCGCAGCCGCGCGGTCTCGGCGTTGGTCAGGCCCCACCATCCGGTCTGCGTGGCGTAGATCCATGGATTGTCGAAGAGATGATCGTCGCTGAGGCGCATGTGCAGAGGCGCGCCTGTAGCCACGCGGGTAAGACGTTCCACGCCCTGCGAGAAATGATCGTCGGCATCCGGCCAATCGACCAGCCACCATCCGCTTCCCTGGCCGTTGCGCGACCCGAACCCGTAGCCGCGATGGAACTGAGGAAGATCGGTATATTCGACGCGGATGAAATGAAACTCGCCCGCGGCTGGAAAGGTGGGCGCCGGCGCTTCGTCGTGCCCTTCAAAGCGAATCCCGCCCCCACCGAATCGCTGCGCCAGAGCGCCGGCGGCAATCAGCAGGATTATGGCGAAGATCGATCCAGCGCGCATTTTGGGGCCGGTTCCATCATGGCAGGATTTCCGCCCACGTGGAACAGGCGCTTTCGCCTGGTGTGCTCAGTATGACTTGCATTCAAGGGGTGAAAGTCCCCCATGGACCGTGATGACCGGAACCATCCGTCTAAGCAAGGGTGTCCGTCGCGAGGCGGGATCTGAAGAAAGCCGATGACGAAATCGCGGACTCGACGTACAGAAACCGGATATGAGGCCATTGCAGTGTTGGGTCACCCAGCCAGGGATGGGGAAGCCCGATTGTCATTCGGAACGCTGCGGGGTAGATCCGGCGGGTCTGCGAGAAGAAGGCAAGCCTTACCTGAGGAGATCTCCGCTTCGGTCCGCTCACACCGGACTACCGGCTGCAGCAATGCTGCGGGACAGAAGCGGAGAAGTCAGCAGAGGCCGTAGTAGCCCAACCGGGTGAAGGGCCGAATCTTTAATGCAAGGAGCAGATGGTCGATTTCGATGGACGCGGAGCAGCAGAAAGGCGACAAGCACCACGGCGACGCAGGGGCGGACGGAACTCGCCTCCCGGAGTATGGACGGCAGCAAGCGGCTACGGCATTCGATCAACAACGAGCCTTGACAGTCAGTTTGATGGAGCAGGTATGCGACCCGAAGAACCTTCTTCGCGCGTACCGGCGGGTGCGATCCAATAAGGGAAAGCCGGGCGTGGATGGGATGACCGTCCATGAACTGGCCGACTGGCTTCGGGAAAATAACGCGGCGTTGACGGCTTCACTGCTGGAGGGGACCTACCGGCCCCAGCCCGTGCGTGGGGTGCAGATCCCGAAGCCGGGAGGAGGACAACGCCAATTGGGTATTCCAGTGGTTGTGGATCGCCTCGTTCAACAGATGATTCTGCAAGTGCTGGACCCCATCTTCGATCCCACCTTTTCCAACTCCAGCTACGGATTCCGGCCCGGAAGAAGCCCTCATATGGCTTTGGAGCAGGCACGGAAATACGTTGCTCAGGAGGGGCGCGAGTTTGTCGTGGATCTCGACCTCGAGAAGTTCTTCGACCGGGTAAACCACGATATCCTCATGTCCCGAATCGCGCGCAGGATCGGCGACAAACGCCTCCTCCTCGTCATTCGGCGCTTTCTACAGGCCGGACTGATGCAGGATGGGGTGTGCGTTACCCGCGATGAGGGAACGCCACAAGGAGGGCCGCTCTCTCCCTTATTGGCCAATCTCCTGCTTGACGATCTCGACCAGCTACTGGAAAGCCGAGACCATCGCTTCTGCCGCTATGCCGACGATTGCAACATCTATGTGCGATCGCTGGCGGCGGGGCAACGAGTGATGGAATCGGTGACACGGTTTCTGGAAGAGAAACTCAAGCTCCGGGTGAATCGTGAAAAGAGCGCCGTCGCTCCGGTCGGAGAACGCAAGTTCCTCGGCCATCGGCTGCTCCTGAACGGCAAACTCGGAATCTCTCCCAAAAGCGTAGAGCGCGCGAAGGAGAAGATCAGGCGGATTACCAGCCGGTCTCGGGGCGTGAACTTCGCGCAGGTCATCGTCGAACTCAACTTATTTCTTGCAGGCTGGCTCGTCTACTATCGCTTTGCAGCGATCAGGGGCGAACTCACCCGCATGGACGAGTGGATTCGGCGAAGGCTGCGCTGTTACCGCCTCAAACAGCGCAAACGGGGCAGGTCCATCTCCGGACTACTCCGGAAATTGGGCGTGCCCGCGGCATCGGCAAGCCGAGTGGGTAGTTCCGGTAAAGGGCCATGGCGCCTCGCCGATTGCCCTCCGGTCCACAGAGCCTTGTCGATCAGATGGTTCCACTCTCAGGGACTCGTCTCACTTGTCGCCAAATATGACTCGTTACACCGTTAAACGAAACCGCCGTATACATCCAAGTACGTACGGTGGTGTGGGAGGACGGGGCTGCGAGGCCCCTCCTACCCGATCCAATTTACCTTTTCAGGCCGCCGAATGAATATTTCCGAACGCTTCGTGCGCAAACCGGTGGCGACTACACTGCTCACGGTGGCTATCGCTCTGGCCGGCGCTCTGGCCTTCACATTGCTTCCGGTATCGCCCTTGCCCCAGGTGGATTTCCCCACCATTTCCGTCGGGGCCAACCTGCCCGGCGCCAGCCCCGAAACCATGGCATCGTCCGTGGCGACACCTTTGGAACGGCAGTTCGGACACATCGCATCGGTCAGCGAAATGACCTCGTCGAGCAGTCTGGGCTCGACCAGTATCACGCTGCAGTTCAATCTCGGTCGCGATATCGATGCGGCGGCGCGCGATGTGGAAGCCGCCATCAACGCGGCGCGCGGTTACCTTCCCGCTAACCTGCCCAATAACCCCAGCTATCGCAAAGTGAATCCGGCCGACTCGCCCATCTTCATCTTCGGATTGACTTCGAGCGTGCTGACCAAAGGCCAAATGTACGACGCGGCCTCGACCATCATGGCGCAGAAGCTGTCGCAGATCGCCGGCGTCGGCCAGGTTTCGGTGGGCGGCAGCGCGCTGCCCGGCGTGCGCGTGGAACTCAATCCCACAGTACTCAACAAGTACGCCATCGGCTTCGAAACAGTGCGCGCCGCCCTCGGCGCTGCCAACGCAAACGTTCCCAAAGGACATTTCTCCGACGGCAGACGGATGTGGGAAGTGGGCGCCAACGATCAACTGCTGAACGCCATCGATTACGAGCCGCTGGTGATTGCTTATCGCAACGGCGTCGCAGTGCGCGTTTCCGACGTGGGGCAAGCGATCGATTCGGTGGAAGACATTCGCCAGGCCGGTTATCTCAACAGCCAGCCCGCCGTGCTGGTGATCATATTCCGGCAGCCTGGCGCCAACATCATCCAGACTGTCGACCGCATCCGCGCCGCTCTGCCGCAGCTCGAATCGGCTATTCCGCGCGCCATCAAGCTGACGGTGGCGATGGACCAGACCGTTACCATCCGCGCGTCGGTCAACGACGTCGAGATTACCCTGGTTATCTCGGTGGTGCTGGTAATCCTGGTAGTGTTTCTCTTTCTGCGAAACTTCCGCACCACGTTTATTCCCAGCATCGCCGTGCCGGTCTCGCTGATCGGCACATTCGGCGCCATGTACCTGCTGCACTACAGCATCGACAACTTGTCGTTAATGGCGCTGACTATTTCGACCGGATTTGTGGTCGACGATGCGATTGTGGTTATCGAAAATATTACGCGCTACCTCGAGAAAGGCATGGCGCCATTCGCGGCCGCGCTAAAAGGAGCGCAGGAGATCGGCTTCACGGTGCTCACGATCAGCTTTTCGCTGATGGCGGTTTTTATTCCGCTGCTGTTGATGGGCGGGATCGTGGGGCGCCTGTTCCGCGAATTCGCGGTGACGCTCTCGATTGCAATCTTTGTGTCGATGGTTATTTCGCTGACGGCGACGCCCATGATGTGCGCCTGGCTGCTGAAACCACAGCATGCTCATGGATGGCTCTATCGCACCAGCGAGCGATTCTTCGAGTGGATCGTGGAAGTCTACGGGCGCACTCTCACGTCCGTGCTGCGGCACTCCTTCGTCACGCTGTTGGTTCTGCTCGCGACCATCGGGCTGAATGTTTACCTGTTCATCCGCATTCCCAAGGGATTCTTTCCTGAGCAGGATAATGGCCGCATCAGCGGCGCTATGCTGGCGGATCAGGACACTTCGTTTCAGGCCCTCGACAAGATCCTGCTGCGCGTCATCGATATCGTGAAAGCCGATCCGGGCGTGGATGAAGCGATGGGTTTCACCGGCGGCGCCAATTCGGCCCGCATGTTCATTTCGCTGAAAGCGCTGGATCAAAGAAAAGCCAGCGCCACGCAGATTATCGCGCGGCTGCGGCCTAAACTCGCGAAGGTTCCCGGCGGCACTTTGATTCTGCAAGCCGCCCAGGACGTGCGCATCGGCGGCAGAGCGAGCAGCGCGGAATATCAATTCACCTTGCAAGGCGATAACCTTCCCGATCTGATCTCCTGGTCGCCGAAGATGCTCGCCAAGCTGAAGTCGATCCACATTATCGCGGACGTGAACAGCGATCTGCAGAATCAGGGTCTGCAGGCGCTGGTTACTTACGACAGGGCAACGGCCGCGCGCTTCGGCATTGAGCCGCAATTGATCGACGATACGCTTTACGATGCGTTCGGCCAGCGCCAGGTATCGACCATGTATACCTCGCTGAATCAATACCACGTGGTGATGGAAGCGGCGCCGCAATTCTGGCAGGATCCGCAGTTTCTTCGCGAGGTATATGTGAGTTCGCCCGCCGGAGCGCAGGTTCCACTGAGCGCTCTGGCCGCGTATTTACCCGAAACGGCGCCGTTGACCGTCAGTCACCAGGGGCTTTTCCCCGCCGTGACCATCTCATTCAACCTGGCGCCGAACGCTTCGCTGGGCGACGCGGTGGATCAAATTAATGCGGCCGCTTTGACGATCGGTTTGCCGAAGACCATTCACACCTTATTCGCGGGAACGGCGCAGGCATATCAGGATTCCCTGAGCAGTGAGCCGATATTGATCCTCGCCGCGTTCCTGACCGTGTATCTGGTTCTCGGCATCCTGTATGAGAGCTTTATCCACCCCGTCACGATTCTTTCGACCATTCCGTCGGCCGGCGTTGGGGCTCTGCTGGCACTCACGCTCACGCACACGGATCTGACTATCATCGCTATCATCGGCATTATTCTGCTGATCGGCATTGTCAAGAAAAACGCCATCATGATGATCGATTTCGCCCTGGCCGCTGAACGGAACGAGGGTAAGAATTCACGCGATTCCATTTTCGAGGCGTGTATGCTCCGCTTGCGGCCCATCCTGATGACCACGATGGCCGCCATGCTCGGGGCTTTGCCGCTGGCGCTGGGTACCGGGACCGGCTCGGAACTGCGCCGTCCGCTGGGCATCACCATCATCGGCGGATTGATTGTAAGCCAGATGCTGACGCTGTATACGACCCCGGTCGTTTATCTGTATTTCGACCGGCTTGGCCACTGGTGGGCGGGACACAGGCAGGCTCCTGCCCAAGTGCATCTCAGTCCGGAATTCGGAGACTAGCGCATATGACCGAAACGTTCCCAGGGAATTTGACCATCCTCCTGCTGGCTTCCGATCCGTTGATGCGGACCATACTTCATGAAGCGCTCGAGGGCGCCGGATATTTCGTCATGACGGCAGCCAACATCGGTGCGGCTGTCGATCGATTGAAAGAGATGCGCCCGGATTTACTGATCGTTCGCCCTTACATTGAAAGCATGTCGGGACATATGGCGGCGAATTATCTCCGCGCCCGATGTCCTGGACTGCCTGTTCTGATGGTGGCTGGATTTCTCGATGACGATCGGATTCGCGTCCAGAATGAGATCGAGGACTTCCACATGTTACCGAAGCCGTTCGGTAAGGATGAACTGCTGCGAACCGTGCGGGACGTGTTGCGCGGGGTCCACTAGTGAAGGACGCCAAGCATCCAGGCGATGAGCAGAATTAACAGAATCGTTCCCAGCCCGATGCCTGCCCCGCCGCCCGCGCCCCAGCGAGTATGCCCGTAATACCCTCCTCCACCACCAAAGATCAGCAATAAAACGATGATAAGTATCAGCATGGCGATCCCTCGTTACTTCTCGAATACCTTTTTAATCTGCCCGACTTTATTCTGAACCTTGCCCGTGAGCTTTTCAGCCTGGCCCTCGGTCTCAAGGTCGGGATCGTTCACGAACTGCCCCGCCTTCTCTTTGATAACGCCTTTTACCTCGTGTAGCTTACCGTTGACCTGGTCTGTGGTACTGGGTTTCATGTGTGCTCCTGTCAGTTATCGATAGGCACCTTTAAGGCCATAGTTGACACAGGCAGCACGTCGACCAGATATTTCGGCTTTTGATCGTTAATGGGGGCAAGCGGGGCCTCTGCCGATAAAACATACTTGCGAAGAAATGTTGTGATCGGATCAGAGGCGATATTGGGCTTACCCGATATCAGGTGTACAGCCATCGAGGAATCCGGCTGCAAGGCAAACATCTGTGGTACAGCTCTTCTGCATGGATCTGGCAGCCGGCTATCGCGCTTTGGTGCGCAAGCACTTTCCGCAGGCCAGAATCGTGGCCGATCGCTTTCACGATCCGTACCGTCAATCACCACTTCCTGGCGTGCTGGAAGGAGATCGACCCGGTGGGAGCCAGGAACCGCGGCCTGATTTCTTTGATCGACGGCATCGGCACAACCTCACTGCCCAGCAGCACGAACGCTTCTCGGCCTACCTCAGAGAAAGGCCGGCGCTGGAGGCGATCTACCGTTTCAAACAGCGGCTCTGTTACGCACTGCTGGAAAAGGCCCGCAATCAAAAGCGCTGTGAACGTCTGGCGCATCGCTTCCTCCGCGATATCGCCGCGCTCCGTTGTTGCGGGCTCGCGCCACTGGTACAGCTCGGCAATACCCTGCATGCCTAGCGCGAGGAGATCGCCACTATGTGGCGCTTTGTTAGCGATCATCTGAAAACGTATTTTTCTGGACCGGCAAAGCGGGCGGTGCAGCAATGCGGTTCAGCTTGAGACGCAGGTACTCCAGGTAGTTGGCGGGCATCGGATGGACAAGAAGTTCGTCAA